>Ga0256404_1003893_pt1 | contig 29312 bp, 23 predicted proteins | sample RumenRJG_01DNA_FD_185990 | JGI IMG/M metagenome (GOLD analysis project Ga0256404, IMG submission 185990) | Bovine rumen microbial communities from Lethbridge, Alberta, Canada - RJG_01 | ecosystem: Host-associated > Mammals > Digestive system > Stomach > Rumen | place: Canada: Alberta | collected...
GTCTCTGAACCCACGCCCGAAGACGACCTTTTTCTTACATGTTGTGATGAGGGAACATTCGATAAATATCCGGAATATTAACAATCATTGAGGGTCGTCGGTACCTGTCCCCCTGACCCTTCAAGAGATTGTGTTAGATGCAGCAAAGACTATCGTCATAGGCGATCATGTGACACTTTGTCCAGGAGTCAAGATTGTTAAAGATGTAACTATTGGTAATCATGTTATTGTAGGAACAATGTCGGTAGTCACACATGATATTCCAGATAATGCAATAGCAGCAGGGAGCCCTGCAAAAATATTACATATTAAAAAATAATGAACATTAAGACAAGAAAGCAGAAGGTCAATAAACCTATATTTTGGATTTTGTTCGCTTTTCTTATTGTGGCAACGAATGGCTTTTCGTATAAGAATTGGGATTTCAAGACCTATATCTATTTGCCATTTTATGCATACTTTTTCATTGTGATTATGTCTCATAAAAAAGTACTGCATAGAAATCGTGAGAGTATGAAGTTCTCGAGATTGATCATGATGATGATGATAGTACCATTCCTCTGTTTCATCTCTTACTTCAGTAACGGCGATTTGGAATGGCAGTCCCACCCTACCACCTTCATTAGTATGTGTGGAAGCGTGACGTTTATGCTATATTTCGTGTTACATGCCTTACAAGTGAACGAAAAGACATTAGTACGTCTGTTTATCACGGCTGCGGTCTGCATATTTATTTTGCAGTTAGTACAGCAGTTGAATCCATCTGGGGCTTTGTTTGGTATCGGAACAGACAATAGTGATGTTACTCAAACGATGTCAATTTCGGATAATGTTGAACAGCGAAATGGTTTGTATCGTTTTAGAATATCAGGAATTTTGTTTACCATTTTAGCACTTTGTTATACTTGGCAAGAGGTGTTAAAAAAGCGAAGCATTAAAAATATTACTTTTTTCGTCATGTTCGCTGCTTCTTTATATCTGTTCCTAACTCGACAGTATATGGTAGCAACATTGGGAATGTGTGTATTTTCCGTGTTCCTTACAGGTAAGACGAGTTTGTCGTCAAAACTAAAATTTCTCATTCCTATTGCCTTACTGCTTTTCATCCTTTATTGTTTTTCTGATGCGTTGTTCGGCTCGTTATTGGAACAGACGCAAGATCAGGCACAGGCTTCCGATACCGATGTGAGGACATTTGCTTTTGCATACTACTGGAATGAGATCATTACAAACAATCTGACGATGTTGTTCGGTGCGGGTCCTAATAGTAGTGCCGCTGCAAGAGCCAGTCAATATAACTGGTTCTGGGTGGATATAGGTCTTGTAGGACAGTGGTTTGCTTGGGGTATAGGTGCTATTCTTACCTATTTGTTCTTGCTTTATAAGATCTTCTTTAAGAGGAAATACGATATTGCTCCGTATGTTCGATTTATGACATTCCTTACTTTTATAACTTCAATTCTGATTTATCCATATACAGGTCCATTACAATTTATGGCATGGTCCATTGCACTATATATCGCAGATTTGCACATTAGTCATTCACCATTAGCATTACAGTAATATGGATGTCTCTATAATATTAGTCAACTATAATACGAAGGAGATGACGAAGGAGTGTGTAGATTCCATCTACGCGCACACAGCAGGTCTTTCCTTTGAGGTGATATTGGTAGACAACGCTTCATCAGATGGTAGTCAAGAGTTCTTTTCACATGATGACCAGGTTCGCTTCATAGAGTCAGGCTCCAACTTAGGATTCGGACGCGCCAACAATCTTGGTCTTAAGTCTGCAACTGGGAAATACGCATTCTTACTCAATACTGATACGTTATTGAAAAACAATGCCGTGAAGCTGTTCTTCGACTATGCGGAGGCACATAGCAATGAGAAATTTGGAGCTTTGGGCTGTAGGCTTGTTGATGGAGAAGGACAACCAGCCATGTCGTGTGGAAACTTCTTAAAAATTAAGATGATTTTCCAGACTCTGACTCAGCATTTTGGTCATGTTCCTGATATTTATGGCAAGAAAAAGTTATGGGGAGACAAACGTGCGGATGCAGTTAATGTAGATTACATCTGTGGAGCAGACATTTTTGTTAACAAGCAAGTGATAGAACGCTTTGGTGCTTTCGATCCTGACTTCTTCATGTATTATGAAGAGACAGAGATGCAACATAGGTGGGGTAAGAATGGCTACGGCAGCAGACTGATTGATGGCCCCAAAATCGTACATTTGGAGGGTGGGTCATTCAAGAAAAAGGTTTCAGTCAGTCGGAAAGCATACAACAAGAAAGCACTGATCAACCGAAGGAGTGAAATTCTCTTCTTTAAGAAGTGCTACTCCAAGCCCTATTATTTTCTATATCGCTGTTGTTTCTTCTTATATGTCGTGAATGATCTTCTCAGCCGTATGGACAAGAGATTTGTCAAGGACGAATGGAAACTGGCGTGCACAGGTGATTTTGAATAAAAAATTTAAATATGATACCAAAGATAATCCATTATTGTTGGCTCAGCAATGACCCTTTCCCAGATAGCATTCAGAAATGCATGGATACATGGAAAAAATTTCTGCCTGATTATCAGATAAAAAGATGGTCGACTGAGAATTTCGATATAAACGCAGTTCAATTAGTAAAAGAGGCCTACGAAGCCAAAAAGTACGCATTTGCTGCGGATTATATCAGATGTTATGCCTTATTTCATGAAGGCGGAATATATCTTGACTCCGACGTGATGATTCATAAGGATCCTCACCTATTGTTTGCGGATGCTGAATATGTCAGCGGTTTGGAATTTATGCCTGCGGATCTTTGGAAATACAGCATAAGCATAGATGAAGGATGCCGTAGATTAGCAGACGTTGACAAGATTCCTGGTGTAGGATTGCAAGCTGCAGTGATGGCATCAGTACCTGGGCATCCTTTAACAAAGGATTTATTAGAATACTATAAAGACAAAGATCTTAATTACATACTTCAAAACAAGATTCTGGCCCCGATAGTACAAGCTAGATGCGCTGAGAAATTCGATTTCAGATATACCAATACAGAACAACATCTTGATTGTGGCATAGTTATCTATCCTACAGGTGTCATAGGGCAAAATAGAAATGAAGTTTATGGCAGATATATGACGCATATGTGTGCTGGATCCTGGGTAGTTCCTTCAAAGACTAAAGTCTTGAAGGACAAAATTAAGAAACTACTTCATTACCAATAAGTATGAGTATACAGCGTAATAACATCCTCACCGTAATCCGCGACTTTTCAATGATACTGATTGTTCTTTATCATTGCATGTGCTATTCAGTAGGGATATGGGATTTTAACGCACATCCAATAAGCTCGTTGGGGCCAATAGCTGGAATGATGTCCAGCATAGGTTTGACATTTTTCGTTCTTATCTCAGGCTTTTTGTATGAAACGATACTGACCCAATCGAATACCTACAATGACAATTCGCGATTTATCAAGAAAAAGTTCAAGAGATTGTTGATCCCCTATTTGATATGGGGGGGTAATGGTAGCATGCCTCGGATATAGTTTTAAAGAACTGCCAGGTGGAATCATGCATTTATGGTTCTTAGTGATGCTTTTCTTTGTATCCATTATTTTTCACCTATCAAGGAAATTGTGGCAAGGAGTGAATGGCTATAAACAAATTGCTCTTTTGCTTCTACTTTTTCTACTTCAGTTAGGATTAATCCCATTGCAAGACCTCACAACAAATCAAACGATATTAAAGCTGTATAAGAACGTTACAGATTGGCTTCCTGTCTATTATATGGGCATTGTTATCTCAGAGAACGATATCTTCGAGAAACTTGAAAGAAGAAGCTATTCTTGGTTGTGTTGTTTGTTGCTCGCTTCATTACTTTATATAGCTTTCCGTCTGATAGGTACTAATGCAGAATATCTCGCCATACCTCATTGCGTTCTTTTCATCTCCATCTACCTGCTTTTGATGAGGACGGGGATGCAGACATCATGGAACAAGATGAAAACGGCGCCTTTCCTTGACCATTTGGCAAAATACAGCCTGGGTATTTATATCATACACCATCTGCTCATCTATGATCCATTGAAGCATTTTGAGGTATGCAGGCAAGTTATTGACTCTCTTGGTGCTTTAGCACCATTCATGATTTTTCTCATTGTAATGCCATTATCATACGGCATTGTTGCATTAATTTGCAAAAGTAAATTTTCAGAATATATTATAGGAATAAAATGAATAGAGTTTATCTTTTTGTACGATCAATTAAGCGAAGTGTTTGGAACCTATTTGATCTGCCAAAAGACAGCAAAGACTTTGGTTTCAGTTTCGCGTGGAGAAGTTGTTGGATTAAAATTTGCAATAACTTCGTATATCGTGTAGGGGGGAGTAATCCCTCTCGCAACGAGCGCAAGCATCGGTTGATCCTTGGCTATCTGCACTCCCACTTCCCTGAGATGGTAAAGGAGATAAGGGAGACTCCTGTGCACTATGAGGAAGAGCCGGTGAAGAAGATATGGGTATTCTGGTGGCAAGGGCTGCAGAATGCACCTGAGGTAGTGAAGCGATGCCGGGAGTTGCTCAAACGAGCCAATGAAGGAGAATATGAGGTGATTGAAGTTAACAAGGACAACTACAGCAAATATTGTACGATTCCTTCTCATATTCTCAATCTGCTGAACACCGGGCGTATCACGGTCACACAATTCTCAGATATGCTGAGAGCCAGTCTGCTCTATGAAAATGGCGGTATATGGATTGACAGTACAGTGTTGACCTTGAAACCCGCTGATGAACGTATTACACGGCAGGCTTTCTTCACAATCCATCTCGACTGTCCGGATGACGGAACGGTAGCTAAGTTCCGTATAAGTGGCTTCTTCCTTGCCTGCAAGAAAGGCAACACATACATGAAACTGCTGCGTGACATGATGTTCGCTTACTGGCAGAAACAGAGACGACTGATTGATTATCTGCTGATTGACTACTGCATGATTCTGATTACAAAGGAGAACAAAGAGTATGAGGACCTTCTGAATGCTGTGCCTGTAACCAATCAGAATGTGCACACGCTACGTGAGCACATCAATGATGAATATAATCCAACTGAATGGGCTGCCATAATTAAGGACACAAACTTCTTCAAGCTGACGTACAAGATTAAGCTCTCAGAAACAACGCCTGATGGTAAGCCTACAAACTATCATCATTTTTTGAAGGAACTGTAATGAATATACTGTTTATATCTTTCGGCCTTGATCCGACTGTGGGAGGCACAGAACGTGTCACCAGAACGCTGATGGAAAGTTTTGAACACCATGGCATGACATGCTTTATCACGTTTTGTGCAGGTGACGATCCATCGTTTCCAAAAGAGAAGAAACTGTTGGTGGACTATCGCTGTAGCTACTCAACTTTCAAACAAAAGATGGACAACTATGTTGCTGAACACAACATAGATTTGATTATTAACGAGAATGTCTGCGAATGGAGTGTGTCGCGTTTCTTCCGGGAGCTAAAGACAAAGCGTAAAGACTTACCAATCATCTATTGTCTGCATAACACCCCCGACTTGTTCATTCCACATTATACGAAAATCAATGCTCAGACCATCAAGAATGTCATCTACCATTGGTTTACAGGTCGAACGATATACATGGCCAAGCATAAGCGTATGTATGATGTGGCAGACCGTTACGTTGTGCTCTCGCCTTCTTATATCAAACCCTTCTATGAGATTTTCGGCTTACAGGATGAAGGCAAGGTGATTGCCATCCCTAACCCTATCACCTTGGCAAAGCCGGAAAGAGAACCGACTGCAAAAGAGAACCTCTTTTTAGTAGTGGCTCGTCTATCAGAAGAGCAGAAGAATATCCGTGCTATTCTTAGAATATGGAAAGAGTTCTGCAAGCAGAATAATGACTATCAACTTCAAATTGTCGGTTACGGACCAGATGAAGAGCAGCTGAAGGAATACGCCTCATCCTTGCAACTTCAGAACGTAGTTTTTATGGGACGCACCCATGAACCACAGAAGTTCTATCGCAGGGCGAAGTTTTTCCTGATGACATCCCGTTATGAAGGTTTCCCGATGACCATCATCGAGTCGATGTTGTTTGGATGTATTCCCATAGTATATAATAGTTTCGCAGCTATTAATGATGTTATCGACAACGGCAAGAACGGAATCCTCATTCAAAATAATGACGAGCAAGCATTTTTGCATGCCATGCTTGACCTTGCTGAAGACCGTCAAAAGCAAGAAGAGATAAGTAAGCAGGTAGCTCCATCCCTCACCAAGTTCTCTGTGGAACGAGTTACTGACTCATGGGTAAAGCTCTTTGAAATGCTTATGGGCATATTGACGAGATCGATTTGCACCTTCATCCAAAGTGGCAACGTGGATTGATTAAGGCATTGAGTGACACTTTCCCCAATACCCAGTTCATCGTCTCAACACATAGCCCCATCATCATTCAGTCTTTGAGTAATGTTAATCTTTACGTACTCAACCACCAGAAAGATGGCAGCGTGTAAGTGGAGTGTATCATTGGAAGAAACAGGGAAGGCTATCAGATGGAAGAGATTCTGCAAGAGACCATGGATGTAGAAGGCGGAGACACTTCTTTCGTCTTGCACAAGAATCTTTACAATCGACTGATGTCGTCAGAGAATGCTGCTTTAGCATCTGATGTAGAATATGAAACAATAATATTGGTTCATATGCTAACAAAAATATACAACATATCGAAAGATGATAAAGCTATTGCAACATGGATGGCATTTAATGATGACAGAAATACATTCAATGATGTAAGACTGAGAATATCAGATTAAAATATGCAGAGAAAAAAGATATGCTGGGTAACACCAGACTGGTTCGTGGATGTGGACTTACCGATAGTGCCACACCTGCTTGACGAATATGATATCACATGGATAATATTTTTCCCTTGGAGAAACAACAGATACAAGGAAGAGGACTTTCAACATCTAAAAGGGATGAATGGACTTAAAATTGAGTTTTTCCATCTCAAATACTATCGTCGTGATCCGCGTTACTTCTTTAGGAAGAAGAAACTCGCGAAGTTGATATTGTCTGAAGTAGCGAAGGCTGATATCATATATTATAATTCATCTTTAGGGAACAAAAAGCCGTCAAAGATTTTCCTTGGATTGCCAAAAGACAGAACTATTGTTACAGCACATGATGGAAGCATCAAATCAATAATGGCTACAAGCACTGCTAGATTGTACAAAGAGTGCTATCCACAGTGCAAACATGTTCAGATGTTCTCAGAGTCACAAGCATCAGAGTTCAGGTATAATTACCCTGGTCCCGAGGTGACAGTTATACCATTGGCAATGAAGGACTATGGTAAGCCAACTGAGGAACTCCGTAGTGATTGTGTGTCTTTTGTCTCTTTCGGTACAATTCACGCTGAGAAGAACATTCCGCTGCTTATACAAGCTGCTGATGAGCTTTATGATGAAAGAGTACGTGGCTTTAAGGTTTCAATCAATGGTCAATGGAAGATTGGCAAATCTCCAGAAGAGTTGATTCGTCATCCAGAGATATTTGAAGTGCATGCTTCATTGGTAGACAACAAGGATATCCCAAATCTCTTTGCAAGAAACACATTCATTATCTATCCCTACAAGATGATGTCGCAAAGCGGAGCATTAAAGGTCGCTTTCAACTATTACAAGCCTGTCATTGTCTCCGATCTTCCAGGGTTCAAGGAGGAAGTTCTGCAAGGTGTCAATGGATATTTCTTCCATTCTGAAGACGTTGCATCCTTGAAGGCAGTTATGAGATCATGTATTGAGATGTCTCCTGAGAAGTATAACTCTTTGTTGGCTTCCACGAAAGAATATATCGACAAGAAGTATTCCACTGCAGCCATTATAGGGAAGTATAAGGATATGTTTACCAAGGTCCTTGAGGACAACAAATAAGAAATCACCAATTTAATCGATATGGAGAAATACGATTACTTGATTGTAGGCTCCGGTTTGTTCGGCGCCACGTTTGCTTACTTTACCCACAAGCAAGGAAAAAGGTGCTTAGTTATAGACAAGCGACCACAACTCGGCGGAAATGTCTACTGTGAGAACATTGAGGGCATCAACGTACATAAGTATGGAGCACACATATTCCACACATCCAACAAGAAGGTGTGGGACTTTGTCAATTCCATAGTTCCCTTCAATCGTTATACCAACTCGCCAGTTGCTAACTTCCATGGTAAGCTCTACAACCTTCCGTTCAACATGAATACCTTTGCAGAGCTTTGGGGCGTAAAAACTCCAGAAGAGGCTCAGGCGAAAATTGACGAGCAGAAGGCAGAAGCCGTTGCCAAGATGAAAGCTGATGGCGTATCAGAACCTCGTAATTTGGAGGAGCAGGCTTTGACGCTCATTGGCAAGGATGTATACGAAAAGTTGATCAAGGAATATACAGAAAAACAGTGGGGCCGTAAGTGCACTGAACTTCCTGCTTTCATTATTAAGCGTTTGCCCGTCCGTCTTGTCTTTGACAACAACTACTTCAACGATAGCTACCAAGGTATTCCAATCGGTGGATACAATAAGTTGATAGAGGGGCTACTAAATGGTGTTGAAACTAAGACTAATATTGATTTCTTCAATAGTGAGTTTCACGATTGGAAGAAGTTTGCTGATAAACTTGTCTATACCGGTCAGATTGATGAGTTCTTCGATTATAAGTATGGCCGACTGAATTGGCGTACTGTATCTTTCAAGACCCGTGTGGAGGACAAGCCCAACTACCAAGGTAATGCAGTCGTGAACTATACATCCCATGATGTACCTTACACCCGAGTCATTGAGCACAAGCACTTCGAGATGTTCGGTCATCAGGTCTACGATAATCCGAAGACTGTGGTTAGTGAGGAATATTCAACCGAGTATAGGCCTGGTATGGAGCCCTACTATCCCGTCAACGATACTACCAACAACTCGCTTGCTGATAAGTATCGTGCAGAAGCAGCTCAACTACAAAATGTCATCTTCGGTGGTCGCCTTGCTGAGTATAAATATTACGACATGGCACCAATTATAGAGAAATCTATAAATTTGTTTGATAATTAATCAATTATGGCAAAGAAGAAGATATGCTGGGTGACCCCCGATTGGTTTGTGGATGTCGATATGCCTATAATACCGCATCTTACAGACGAATACGATATAACGTGGATAATTTTCTTCCCTTGGAGAAATAACCGCTTTAAAGAGGAAGATTTTAAACCTTTAGAAGGTATTAAAGGATTAAGAATTATCTTCTTTTATGTGAAGTATTATCGTAGAGATCCTCGATATTTCTTCCGCTACAGAAAGTACGAAAAGCTGGTAATTGAAGAGTGCCTGAAATCAGATCTTGTTTACTTTAATGTAACATTAGGAGGTAGAAAGCCTTCAAAACTTTTTCTTGGCTTGCCAAAAGAAAAAACTATTGTTACGGCTCACGATGGGAGTATAAAATCTATTATGAGCGGATCTACAGCCAAACTCTACAAAGAATGCTATCCTATCTGCAAATACGTACAGATGTTCTCCGAGTCTCAGGCCTCAGAATTTCGAAAGAACTATCCAGGACCTAAAGTAAAGGTCATACCTTTAGCACTTAAAGACTATGGACAGCCAACTGAAAAGTTAAGGACTGATTGTGTTTCGTTTGTGTCTTTTGGAACTATACATGCGGAGAAGAATATACCTCTATTGATAGAGGCTGCCAACCAACTATATGAAGATGGTATAAGAGGTTTTAAAGTTTCAATCAATGGACAGTGGAAAATAGAAGAATCGGCTAAGGAATTATGTCGTCATGATGAAATTTTTGAGATAAACGAAGGACTTGTTCCCAATGAAGTCATCCCAAACCTTTTTGCTCGCAACACCTACGCCATTTATACATATAAGATGATGTCTCAAAGTGGCGCTCTTAAGGTGGCTTTCAACTATAATAAACCTGTCATTGTCTCAGACCTTCCCGGATTTAAAGAGGAAGTAAAAGAAGGTGTTAATGGTTTCTTTTTTCATTCCCAGGACATAGAATCATTAAAGTCAGTCATGAAGAAATGTATTCTTATGAGCAAAGAAAACTATGCCAACCTAGTAAAGTCAACAACCGAATATATTCATGATCGATATTCTATTGAAAGTATTACTGCTCAGTATAAACAAATGTTTGATGATGTATTAAACGAAAAGTAATTGTTCTAAAATGAGTAAACTTTTAAGTATAATAATACCTACATACAATATGGAGAAATATCTCCGTCATTGTTTGCAGTCATTAGTGACGACTCCTGAGTTGATGACCTCGTTAGAAGTACTTGTCATTAACGATGGCAGTAAAGATTCATCATCTGCCATTGGGCATGAGTTTATGGACAAATATCCAGAGACCTTCAAGGTTATTGACAAGCCAAATGGGAACTATGGTTCATGCGTTAATCGTGGCATCCAAGAAGCAACTGGAAAGTATGTAAAGGTACTTGACGCTGACGACAGCTTCAATAACAATAGTTTTGAAGAGTTTCTGTCAAAGCTGAAGGATTGTAATGAAGATCTGATTATTACAGACTATGATTTCGTTGATGTCAACGGTACGATATTCAAGAGAGAAAGTTATCCTTTCCATAAAGAGCAGGCTATGGATATAGATAGTATATGCGCTACTACATCCTTCAAGTCTATACAGATGCATGCCTTGACATACCGCTTACAATTAATCAAGGATATGAAATACCATCAGACAGAAGGTATATCTTACACAGATCAAGAATGGATATTCCTGCCGATGACTGGTGTTAAGAAAGTGGCATATTTACCTATCGAACTTTATTTATATCTTAGAGGTCGTGAGGGACAAACAATGGATCTTAAAGTAATCAATAAATCTTTATCTCATTACTTTAAGATAATAAACAATCGCCTTGATGAACTAAACAGACGAAAGATAAAAGTATCTGATAATATGGAGAAATATATGTATCACAAAACTATGCTCCTTGCTACTTTTATCTATCGTGCAGTTCTAATCCGTCGGGCTTATCCGCTTGTGGAACTTGTAAAGCTGGATGATAAGATTCATTCTCTAGATCCTAAGCTTTTTGATATGCTTTCAAATGAAAGGATGAAAGGACTAGGCTTGAAGTATATATGCTACTTCCGCAAGCACCACAACTATGTGCCACCAATAATCACAAAGATATATAATATTCTTTGGAGAATATCAAAGAAATAAATCATGGACAACAAGAAGACAAAACTATTTAACTACCTTCGCCTTCATTCCCTTCGGGGGGGGCAATAGGTAAAATAAGCAAGATTCTGTATAAGTTCTATACTGAGCAGGTACTTGGATGCGATATACCTTACAACACAAAGATTGGTAGTAACTTCACGATTTTTCATGGTGCCCATGGAAGTGTAGTTAATCCATATGCCATCTTCGGGAATGATGTAACACTCAGACAGAACACAACAATTGGCTCAAAGAGCTTCTCTACTAACAATGATGATAAAGCTCCTATCATAGAGGACAGGGTACAAATCGGCCCAAACGTTTGCATTATCGGCAACATAACTATCGGCCATGACTCTCAAATCGGTGCTGGCGCAGTGGTTGTCAAAGATGTACCACCATATTCAGTTGTGGTTGGAAATCCGGGCAGAGTGGTGAAAACATTGCAATAAGGGAAATCGATAATTATCCATGTTTATCTCAAAATATAAAAGCATAGGCTATGCAGTTTTAGCATTTTTTCTGATAATGGCATTTTGGAATGGCATTACGGGATGGATGTATGAGAAGAATGCGTGGCTTATTGAGTGTGAGAATAAGATATGGTTATGCGTATTGCTTGGGGTTTGCTGTGTTGCTATACTTGTACACATTATATATACTATAAGACATAGCTTACACTTTCAGACTAGGGTTACTTATTGGTCATATCTAATTTTGGCAGCCATAGTGTATGTGAGGTTAAGACTTGATGGTCACTTCGACTTTTATAATATAGTAGGAAAGATAGCTTGGACAGACATTATTGCATTCCTTCTCTTTTTCGACAGGATCTTAATTCAAGTAAGTTCAAAATCTAAAAAGAAGAAATGTATTAATGGGAATGATATTGATGAAATTCAACAAGAAGCTGATAATGCTGAAAGGATAAAGCAAGACATCCAGATTATACTTGACAAGCCGATTAAAGATGAGAAAGATGACTTGATGAAGTATTGTCAGATAGCAGCACATATCTACAATAACCTTATGCTGACTGATGTATCTGAAAAAGCATTGAGTGTCGGCATTATTGGTGATTGGGGACAAGGAAAAAGTTCGATGTTGAACTTTCTGAAGAGTAATATAGAGAAGCGTAAAGGAAATATTATTGTAGAATTCAATCCAAGAAACTCTCTCAATTCACCTGCCATACAGAGTGATTTCTTTGAACTGTTCAGTTCAAAGATTGCAGGAGGGGCTCGGCAAATACGAGTAGAATTGGCAAAGTATGTGAAGGCAGTACTAAGTTCAAATGATTCATGGATTGCATCCCTATTATGTGCTATCTTCCCTACCGATGAGGTCAGTCGTGAGGACATCAACAAACTGATTATGGATAGTGGACTGAGCATTTTCGTTGTCATAGATGACTTTGATCGCTTAACAGCCAAGGAAATAATTGAAGTATTAAAGCTAATTGATTGTAATGCCAACTTTGTAAACACATATTTTATAACAGCTTTTGATAAGAGCTACGTTGACGAAGTAATGCAAAACTATTTGCATACTTCAAAGTCGAACTTCTCTGATAAATACTTTGACTATGAGTATTATCTTCCAGTTGTGAACCAGAGCAACTTATTAAACTACATGAATTTAGTTCTGGAGCAACTGCAATTAAAAGGATACGAAGTTAGCGAGCTAATGAAAGTATGGTCAGAATATGGTGTTGATATATGTAATCAACTTGGAACCTTACGTAATCTTAAACGCTTTTTGAATCTCTTCTTTGGAAGATACTTTATGATAAACGAGGAAGTTGATGCCCACGACTTTCTTTATGTAACATTGCTTAGATACAATGACATAAATGCATACAATGCACTATTGGATAACAGTCTTATACACAAGGGCAGATCTCACCCAATGACTTCTAATAATGATGTAGAAGAAAATCCTGACTTATATTATATTAATGAGAATCTCCAAGATATCATTAAAGCAAACTCATTTGGTGAATTTACAGAGAAGATAATCAGAGAACTATTTCCTATTAAAAGAAACGCTCCTGCTGATGAAAAGGACTATTACCAGCGTATACAATCAATCATATTCTTTGACAGGTATTTCTATGATTTTCAGTCGCTGCTTTTAAATCAACGTGATTTGCACAAGATGATAGAAGCAGAGAATGATGATGAAGCAACCAATATATTAAAGACTATAAGCGAGAGTAACCAGATAGATGTAAAACTATATCTTATAAAAGAATTGCAGGATTTTGCCAAGACAGGTAATTCTTTCTCTAGACTGGTTTCACTTTCGTTTGCATATATAGCTAATTTCCCTGGTGACTTGGATTTCATTTTCCATATAACAGATCTTTTTGAGATTCCAATCCTAAGTAGGCTAATTCATAATAAACAATTTAAGACAAGAGAAGATTATCGTTTATATTGGGATAAAGAGATTAAAGTTATAGGAAATAATTATCCCTATGAATTAAGCCATGTGCTTCGACTCGTATACAATACTCAGAATCAAGTGGATCTTGTTGCACTTTTCAACAACAAGGAACTTCATGAGCTAATTCTAAACCTTCAGAAGAGAACGTTAAAGATAGCAGCAGCAAAGGATAACTTTGATGACGCATTTATGGCTTCTCAGATATATGAGTTACCAAAAGATAGATCACTAACTCCAAAAGATGGTGCCCATTATGATGAGGAAGCTGTTAATGTGCTGCTAGATTCAATGTACAAATATCCACATTCATATTTCAGGTTTGTAGTAAGGATGCAGGCTGGTGGTGGTCAGTTGCAGATATGGCTTGACAACGCTTTAGTTGAGATAATGAATCAGTATCCTAAGAAGTTAATCAATTGGATAGACTACAATGATGACAACACTGAAAAGGATATAATAAAATGGTTGAATGAGGAAGAAAGAAAGCAAAGAGTTGTAGAATATGATAACAGAGAAAATCCTTCAAAAGAAGATCTGTATGAGCTTTTGAAGTTTTCGTATAATGAGGAAGATGAGACCTTTGTCAGAAAGGCTTTGGAGGACGAGCATAGTTATGATATTGAGCATATAAAGAAATGGCTCATTGTCAATTACAAGAAGAGCCTTCACGATAGCATTCATAATATATTGACAAGACTCTACGAAAAAAAAGTAGAAAAAGAATGGGCTATAAAGATAAAAGATAAAATCGAGCCTTTTAAGCCTAACGACTTGGTAAAGATAGATAAAGAAAAATCGAAAATCTTAAAAATCGAAAGTAATACTATTTGGAAAGTTACTACTGTAACGGGAGATACTTATCACTTGGAAGGTCTTAGTGAACCAATTCACCGTAATTACCTTTTACCAATACCTATAGGTGGAATTTATGATAAAAACATTTACTATGACTCTGTCCAAGCTGGCTCAGTAATTGGCAGTAACGATCCTAAGCCTGTTCACCATATTGAACACAGATATTATATGGATCAATTCAAGAATGACAGAATCATCAGTGCTCTGATATCCAATCACAATTGCCAATTCGTGCATGAGGTACAGCATGTACTACGTGATAAAGGCTTTGATGGTCAACTGAAAGTAAAACCGTCTCAAACTTGGAGAGTCAAGTAATCACTAAACTAATAACCAATTACTACTATGAAACATCTATCAGTACGAGTAGCGTGGCATGACAACAAATGGAATGGTACCGTTTGTAAATGTCCATTGCAGAATACTTATTGCAACCAACTGCCTAAGATTGCGCAAGGCAAAGATGTGAGCAAAGAAATAGCTATGAAAGGGAAAGACTGGTCAGAGATACCTTCTGATAAATTACCGCCATGTAAAGCAGAGAACGGCACTTTCATGAATAGCAAAGCTTACAAGAGATTGTCAACTCACGTTTATGCTTCACATAACAATCTGCCACATAAGGTGCTGCTACCAACAGAAAATGAAGTACCTCCATATTCTTTCTGGGCAACTCCTTTTAGATATATGCTTCGTAATAACCAAAAAGACTTGGATAAGAAATATCCGAATATGCCACTTGATGAAGATTCACCATTTTATTCAGATTGGGTATATGGAGAAAAAAGACAAAGAGCAATACTTAAAGAGTTTAGAAAAGAGATAATCCCAAATCTTTCTGATGTGGTATTCTACTGCAAAAATGGCAACCCTGTGGATGAAGAATGCCAAAGGCTAATAGTTGGAATAGGTGAGATAACAAAGTTGTATCCTATAGTAGAGTATAATACAACTGGAGACTACACATATCCTTATTGGGACAATCTTATGTCTCATTCTATACGACAAGACTTGAAAGATTCAGCGGGATTCCTTCTGCCGTATCATGAGTACCTGGCAATGTCAGAGTCTATGATTAAGGACAAGACCGGTAAAACTAAGTACCAATGCCTTGACGAAATTAAATTGTCCCTTGACAAGTTGGGTGGCAGTAGGAAAATGCTTGATGAATTATCTTACGGCTGCGATTATATCAGCAATAATGATATGATGATTATCCTCAATGCTGCTAAAAGATGTCTAGAAAATGTAAAACAGCATAAACTGGTTGGTGGCGATTGGGACAAGCAACTTAGATGGATAGACGGGGAGATCGGCAAGGTCAAGAAACATATTGGTCCATTCCCATCTTTCGCAGATGCATTAAGCGCTGCCGGATTCGAATATGCATATATGATAGAGCAGGACCTTTATGCACATCATTATTGTGGCATTAAGGACAATCCTTGGCTTGCATTTGAGAAATTGCTAAATGAAGGATACGATCTTGGTAATGTTGCCTATAAAGATAGATTGCCATACTATCGCGACGCATGGAATGCTACAGGCAGAAAGGAGAAGGAATTCCTTATGTTCTTGTCTCGAATAGAATTAAGCCCTGACCAGATCCTTTCATTCTATGATAACCATGACACAAACTTCTTTAGGAAAATTGTAGAGAACCCATATCTGCTTTGTGAGGATAGCGACCTAAATATACCCGAATCTATTGTTACAACAGAAATGATAGACTCGGCTTTTATTCCGGATGTAGATAAACAAGGTAGTAATACGCCTGTCGTACCATCAGTAGTGACCAACAAGATTGATAGGCGAAGAATAAGATCGTTAATCATTTATCGTTTAAAAGAAGCATTACTTGATGGAGATACATTATTGTCAGAAAAGGAGATATCTGATTATCTGAATGATATTTTCAGCGATGACCAAGATAAAATTCCAATGGGATACTTGTCAACAGTGAAAGATTTCATGTCAGAAAAGATAAGCTATCTCACTAATGATAATGGAACTTCATTACAACTTAAAGCTTACACCGAGGAAGAGGAATATTTATCAAGAGTCCTTATAGCAAGAGCTAAGTATCCGATACGGCAACAAATACAAGAAAATTGGAAAGAACTCATTGTATCAAGTCTTGAAAATTTCAACCCTAAAGATGAAAGAAGTTCAGAGGCAGTAAAAGACCAAGTAAAGGCATTGGAAATTATGGCTAACCGTAGGCTCTCTGTACTTACTGGACCGGCAGGAACAGGAAAGACTAAGGTGGTAGAAGCTTTCTTGAAATCCAACAAAATAGCTAATGGAGGAGTTTTGTTGCTCGCCCCTACAGGTAAGGCAAGGGTAAGACTTGGAAAGATGGCCAATAGAGAAGCCTATACATTAGCCCAGTTCTTTGTAAGGCAAAATAGTTTCAATGGCAAGACCATGATGCCTGAGTTTAATGACGATTCTGAAAAATATAGTGGGGCTAATACCGTAATCGTTGACGAATGCTCAATGCTTACAATCGATGACTTCTATTGCCTCTTTAATCTTTTAGATTTTAGTACAATAAAACGAGTCATACTGATAGGTGATCCTTATCAGTTACCTCCTATAGGCCCAGGGAGACCATTTGCAGACCTTTGTAACTATCTAAAAACTCATTCTAAAGCACCTGAGCATGCTTCATTAGCAGAACTTAGAACTGTCGTTAGAACGACAGAGCATGGTAAGTCTGATATATTAGCTTTAGCATCATGGTTCTCTGGTGAAAAACCAGACAAATCTGGAGATGCTATATTTGACAAAATAGCTAATGACGATTTGAACAACGACTTATCTGTTTATACATGGCAGGATACAGATGATATAAAAAAGCGCCTAATAACTGTGCTTGGGAACGAGTTCAGAGTTGACGCTAATACAATAGCAAACAGATTGATCCTTGCCATGGGCTTGGATGACCTTACAGGTATAATATCATCTCCAGAAAAGGTGGAGGGCTTTCAGATACTTACCCCTGTAAGAAATCCTATGTGGGGCTCTATTGAACTGAACAGTGACCTCCAAGATATTCTTGACATAACCAATAGAAATGGTAATCACATTGAAATAGGCAATCAGAAAATCTATCGAAAGGACAAAGTCATCCAATTGGTCAATGAAAAGAGGGATGCCTATATACACAAGGATAAGCAGAAAACAAAAAGACAACTTTCAAATGGTCAGATAGGTTGCGTCTATAATATTAACAACAAGAGTGGGTATGCCAATGCCGTATTTGCCGGATATCCAGGAATTACATTCGGATATAAATCCCAAAGGGGTGAGGATGTTATCCCTTCATTGGAATTGGCTTATGCCATAACCATTCATAAAAGCCAAGGTAGTGATTTTGATACCGTATTAGTAGTTTTGCCTAAGAGCGGAAGAATATTATCACGAGAATTGGTCTATACAGCCCTTACACGTGCAAAGAAGCGGTTAATACTCTTTGTGCAGGATGATACCTCATGGTTAAAAGGTCTGTCTTCACCCGATAGATCCATTGTTGCATTAAGAAATTCGAATCTATTCGGCATCAGCGCAGTAAGAGAGAATAAAAAGTCCATCCCCTACGTAGAAGGATTGATTCATACTACCACCGACAAGAACCTTATAGTAAGGAGCAAATCTGAGGTGATCATAGCCAATCAGCTTATTGCAGCAGGATTAAAACACGGCAAAGACTTCTATTATGAGAAGGAGTTGATTGCAGAAGACGGAAGTCATAGACTGCCTGACTTTACTTTTACTTCTGACTCTGGCGATACCCTTTTGTGGGAACATCTTGGCATGATGAATATTCCTTCATACAAGCGTGCGTGGGAAGAGAAGCTAAAATTTTATAACTCCATCGGCTTCAATGTAGGCGACAATCTCTTTATTACTGAGGATCATGAGGATGGTAGCATAAAGACTCCTGAGATCATGGATGTAATAGAGAAGGTAAAGAAGAGGATGGAAGAGTAAAAACATAGAAAAAAAACATAATGCCGACACAATATTGAATGTCGACACTATGTAAATAAAAACAGATCCTTTCTAGTCTTATAATGTGCGAAAATGAAAAAAGTATATTCATTTAACTCAGAACTCTTTAAAATAACGGGAGTGCAGAAAGTGGTGATGGACGTTCACCATGCTGTTAAGGATGACTACTATGCAAAAGTTGTGGGGACGATACCATACGAGAAGCTGCATAAGGATTTAGATATAGGAAGGAACGAGTATGTGAAACTACGTAATCCTTTTATGTTCAGGAACTCTATTGTGATAGTGCATGAGCGGAAGTTCTTGATATTGTTCTGGCTGCTTAACAAGCTGTTCTTCCAAAACATTAAAATTGTCTATATCCATCACAATATGCTTTTTGGACATAAGCTTACAACGAAGTTGCCGGAACATATAGTAGCCATCTCTGATGCAGGAATGAAGAATCTAACAGAATACTTTGGTGTGCCACGTGGGCATATAACAAAGATATTCAATTGTGTACGTGATATTCTTCCAGAGCCGCATAGTGTTCCATCGGCGGGGAAAATTACTCTCCTACTTCCTGCCAGAATTAACGACGTGAAGCAGCAAGTGGAGATTGTCAAGCACTTGAAAGACAAGTTGAGCCATGGCATTAAAATACTCTTTGCCGGTGTTGGGCCCAACTATGACGAACTGCAAAAGTTGTGCGAGGGTGATGAACGATTTGAATGTCTCGGCTTTCGCTCAGATGTTTATGATTTGCTTCATAAGTGCGACTACATGCTGTTATACTCTAAAGTTGAAGGTCTGCCGATAACCCTCATCGAAGCAGATATGATGGGGACACCTGCCATTTGCAATGATGTTGGCGGTAACACGGAGATTGTACACAATGGAGAGAATGGATTTATCGTAAATACGTGGGATGAGCTTGCAAGCCGACTTAATTCGCTTACAAACATAAGTCAGGAAGACTACAAACGTATGTCTGAGCGTGGCAGACAGATATATGAGCAGAACTTTACATTCGAGAAGTTCAAGGCAAGATATCTGCATCTTCTGTCCACATTATGATAGTAATGTAACGATGCCGTATTGATGGGGCAAGTATGGCATAAAGACTGTTCAATCACATAGTTTCGAAGGGGTATCTACTATAATATCAATGTTGTAATCTTATAGGAAATGTTATTTTGCTAAGCAACGAAAGATCTTTTGTTAGGCAGCGAAAGAATAAATGTTAGGAAGAAAAATCAAATACGAATGAGAAGGTTGTTTATGTGGTTGTTATGTTTGTTCTTAATAGCAATACAGCCAATTCATAGTCAGGACACTTTTGAAAAGAAGCCTGTATTTGTGGAGAACTTCTCAACGAAAAGGCTAAATCCAAAGGTATGGGGAATAGACATTGCTGAGTTTAAAGGTCATAATGTGTATTTTTCTGATCAGAACTATAGGATAAGGAAAGGTGTTCTGACGATAACATTGAAAAAGGAGAAATATAAAGGATGCGACTTCACCTCAACATCTATGTGGACTAAGCCAAGCGGTATAAGATTTGGATACGGAAAATTGGAAATTAGAGCAAAAGTACCAGCTACAAAGGAATGTCGCCCCGCATTATGGTTGAATGCTTTGAACAGTACTAATCAACTGAAAGGAGAAATTGACATCCTGGAACATTGGCCGGATTATGGGAAGAACAAATACCAGGCTAACTTTCATCTTTGGGGTAAGATGACATCGACTGCTGAAACTCACAAGCAATATCCAAAAGTAGTCAATACTATTGATGTTACCAAATGGCATGTTTACAGTTTGGAATACACGCCAACGGAAATAACTATGAAGGTGGATGGAAAGACCGTCTCCCAATGGACAAAGGGCAGTCTGTCTGATTGGCCACAGGATATTCAATACCAATTATACATTTCATTGGCTTGCAGCACATGGTCCACTGACCACGTTACAGAGAGTAAGGATTTACCTCAGACATTGCAGGTAGACTGGATAAAATACTATAATATGAAGTAACAATGAGCGCACTCAAGAAACTTAAACGAATTATTACCGGTACGGTTGTAGCTTTGAAGTCAAAGAACTACGTGCCAATACAACATACAGTAAACGGTGACCTACTAAAAGATAAGGTCGCACTAATCACAGGTGGTAGTGGTGGTATTGGCTTTGCTATTGCAAAAGAATTCCTTGAAAGTGGATGCAAAGTAATAATAGCTGGAACCAACGAGAAAAAACTATCCAGCAAGCTTGAAGAACTTGGAGGTGGCAAGTCGGTTATCCTTAACCTTTCCTCCATTAATGGAATTGAAGAATCTATCAGTAAAGCAATCGCTATATACGGTCACATAGATATACTTGTAAACTCTGCTGGAATACATTCAACTAAAGTCTTTGAGAACTTTATGGAGGTAGAGGAAAAGGATTATGATACAATCATGGACGTAAACCTTAAGGGGACTTACTTTGTAACACAAAAGGTTGCCAAGCACATGGTAGCGAATAAGATTCACGGGCATATACTAAACATCTCCTCTTCGACAGCATTGGAACCTGCCTGGTCACCATACCGCTTGTCGAAATGGGGAATAAAAGGTATGACTCTGGGATTTGCTCAACAACTTCAACCATACGGGATTATAGTCAATGCCATTGCTCCGGGGTCTACGGCAACAAAGCTTTTAGGCTTCAAAGATGGCGACAGTATCTACTCGGCAGATAATGAGAACCACAGGTTGACATTACCAAGCGAGATAGCCGAATATGCTAAGTTGATGGTAAGCAGTCTTGGCGATATGATAGTTGGAGATACACTTTATATCTCCGGTGGTAGAGGAACTATAGATAGAAGATAACTATGAAAGAGAATCCACTTGTTTCAATTATAGTCTCTGTTTATAATGGAGAAAAGTATCTGCGCGAATGTCTGGACTCCATTTTAAGCCAAGATTACAATAACATCGAAGTCATAATGGTAGACGACGGCTCTCCTGACAAATGTGGAAGCATACTCGACGAATATGCGCAGAAAGACAAAAGAGTAGCAATAATCCATAAGGAGAATTCGGGAGTGTGTAATTCCAGAAATGTAGGCATCGAGTCATCGCATGGTGATTATATCTGCATTATGGATCAAGACGATATAATGTCAAAGGACTTCGTAAACTATTATCTAAAGCTAATAAGGGACAATAATGCCGAAATAGCATTTACGCCAACAGCTGACAAATTCTTTGATAAGATTACAGAAGACAGTCTTAACAAGATTGAGAATGATAAAGCAGAAGTAATCAGCGGCCAACAAGCAGCCACAGATATGCTATATCATAAAATAATCATAGCACCATGGAATAAGTTAGTGAGCCGGGACATCATTTTCAAACATAGTGTACGATTCCAGCCGCAGTTCTTTAATGGAGAAGGGTTTGCCTACTCAATAGAATGTTTTCAACACGCCAAGAGAGTCGTGAGAGGACAACGAAAGGTGTACCACTATAGAGTTGGAGATCCAGAAAGTGGAGCCTCTAAATTCAGACTACATTCTATAACTAGCTGCATAGAAGCACAAAAATATATACGTGATGTCCTAGTTAATAAGACTCCTGAGATTATGAAGGCTTGGGCTTTCTCTAACTGGCATTCTCACTGCGATTGTTTAAATATGATGGTAGGTTGTGGCGTAGAGAAGAAGTATCCTGAGTTATATAGACAGATAAAGAACGTTTGCAGGAAACAAGCATACAGGGCTTTTAGTGCTCCTATTTCAATGCAACAAAAATCCCGCGGATTGCTATTTAGCTTAAGTCCATATTGGGCGGCAAGAATTATCAATCACTTCAGAATCAGAAAGTTTGAGAAGGAAGATAAAATGAAAATAGAAGAATCACACCCCTCACCCAATCGGGGGGGGGTAAAGTACTAATACTAAAATATCATTTCTGCTATGAATAATGACAAAGTTTCTATAATTGTCCCTATTTATAATGCAGAAAGATATATGAGCATCTGTCTTGACTCAATATTGGGACAAAACTATCGTAATCTTGAAGTTGTCTTGGTTAATGATGGCTCTACGGACAAATCATTAAGCATAATAAATGATTATGCTGAAAAAGATAGCCGAGTTAAAATTGTAAACCAAGTAAATCAAGGTGTTAGTACTGCAAGAAATAATGGCATAGAGAAATGTAGTGGTGATTGGGTTTGTTTTTCAGATGCCGATGACATATTGGAGCCTGATTACATTGAATATCTTCTCCGACTTGCCAAGACTCATAATACAGATATTGCCCTAACTACTAAAATGTTCTCTACTTTTGGTGGAAATCAAATTAGAAGAGATGACGTAAAAGTTGTTACCGGTGAACAAGCTGCAATAGACATCCTTTATTACCACATACCTATTGGTGTGTATTGCAAGATATTTAAACGTAGTTTTCTTTCTAACGATATCCGATTCTACCCAGATGTCTATATAGGTGAGGGATTTAATTTTAATGTAAAGGCTTTTCTCAAAGCAGACAGAGTAACAATAGGCAACCGAAAGATTTATTGCTATCGACGTGATAACTCTCAAAGTGCAATGACGAAGTTCTCCATTGATAAATGCAAGATGGCTTTAAAGGCAATTGAAATCATCAGAGAAAACCTGACAATAAAATCTAATAAGTTATTGGAAGCTTGCAGATTCGCTTATTGGCACACAAGCGGAGACATGTACAACTGGATGGTCTTAGCAAAAGTTGGAAAGAAATACCCGAATATGTACCATCATTGTTATGGAACATTGAGAAGTTACTCATATAGAGCAATATTTGCACCTTTAAACAAGAAGGAACGTTTCAGAGCTTTAGTACAATTTATCCACCCAAGAATTCTTGCTGCTATGCTGGAATTCAGAAGATGGAAATCAAATACTAAAGTTTCCCACTTGTTCAAAATGCCCATAAACAAGGGGTTTCTGAAAAGTTCAAATAGCAGGATGCCCATAAACAAAGTAGTTTAACAAGTGCTTAATAAATGTGAAAGGGCAAATGACCTTAAAAGGAGAAGTCCGATAATGCAATATTCTACTGCTCATAAAAAGTTTTTTGAAAAGTTAAAGATGCGCATACCCTTTGGGAAAGCCTTTTTATAAAGGGGTTCTCCAAGTGGGAAACTCTAGATCAAATAGAAACAAGAAATGAAAATAGGAATTCTGTCAATGCAGGAAGTTAAGAACTACGGTTCTTTTCTTCAGGCATTCTCATTGAGGAAGAATATCGAGGCGTTGGGGAATGAAGTTGATTACATCAATATCATTCCTGGTCGTCAATTAGAAGAGTATAAACAGCCAAGATTTGCAAAGTATGAGAAACTTATAAAACGGCTGTGGGGATGGGACTTAGTAAAACGTTTCAAGACGATATATACGTTCCAAGAACGATTCTCTAAAGAGTTCCTTCCTTATTTGGGTATAAAGAAAGGTAATGACGACAGTCACCATGATATTGTCGTGATTGGTAGTGATGAGGTCTTTAACTTTGCCCAACAGACATGGTTCGGTTTCTCGCCACAACTGTTTGGATATGGGTTGAATGCTGATAAGGTGATTACTTATGCTGCTTCCTTCGGTGCTACAACCATTGACAAGATGGCACATCTTGGTTTGAAAGAGGAAGTAGCTGGCTACTTGAGAGACTTAGATAAAATTTCTGTACGTGATCAGAATAGTTTTGACGTCGTAAAGACTTTAACTGGCATTTCCCCAATAATGAATGTGGATCCAGTACTTATCTATGACTATAGTAAGTATGTACCAGTGGGGAAGCATAAGAGCGACTACATAATTATATATAGCTATCCCGGACGGATTAAAGATAAGAATGAGATTAAAGCTATTAAGGACTTCGCTAAGAAGAAAGGGCTTCGACTGTTAAGTATTGGTCATTACTTCCCTTGGTGTGATGATGTTGTAGTACCAAGTCCTTTTGAAGTCCTGTCTTATTTCCGTGATGCTGCTTACATAGTAACCGATACATTCCACGGAAGTGTTTTTTCTATAAAGTACAACAAGCAGTTTGCCACAATAGTCCGTGGCATGAACAATAACAAACTTAGTTTTCTCCTCCAACAATTCGGTCTGCAAGATAGGATCGTCAATGACATGTATAGACTGTCAGAGATAGAAGATGCTCATATTGATTATGATGCAGTGAACGAGAAAATTACAGAAGAGAAGAATAAATCATTGCAATACCTGAAGAATAACTGCAAATAGTTTAGAATTCAATAAAGTAATGTCTCCACTTATTGATAAGATACTTTCTACGGACAAGCAGTCCGTCGAAGAGATATTGAAAGGAGGGAAGGGTATATATACCTTTCTCAATCCCGTGTCTTACCTTGATGCATTAAAGCATAAGGAGTTGTTCACGTCTTTTGATGGCATATTTGCAGATGGCGGGTTACTTGCCAAGGCTATTAAGCTGGGCTATGGAGAAACGGTAAAGAGACGAAGCTTCGATATGACGAGTCTTGCCCCGATAGTTTTCTCATACGCTGCCAAGACGGGAAAGTCGGTGGCGATTGTTGCCACGAAGCAGGAGATGGTAGAGAAGGCGGTGACGAACCTTGAAAAGAGTTTCCAAGGACTGAACATCTGCTATTATCGCAATGGGTACTTCAAAGGTGAGCAAGAGATGGTCGACGAGGCTAAGAAGATCGTCTCGTTGCATCCTGACATTCTTATCGTTGGCATGGGCATCATCAAGCAAGAGCAGTTTCTCTTGGAGGTTCGTGATGCGGGTTATCAAGGCATTGGCTTCACCTGCGGCGGTTTCATCCACCAAACAGCACAGGACAAGGCTGAGTATTATCCCGACTGGGTTGACAAGCATGGTCTACGTTTCGTGTACCGTATGTATAAAGAGCCTCACACAAGAAAGAGGTACGCAAAAGCAGCTTTTGTGTTCCCTGTAAGGTTCATGTGGGAGAAGCTAAAGGGAAAGTGATTGATTCAACTATGAATATTGACACTTATCTTGATTTTCTTCGTTTTGCTCTGAACGATGATAGTTCAGTGCCTAACAGCGTTGCCAATATAAATTGGCAGGGCTTGCTAAGGTTTGCTAAGGAACAGGCCATCGTAGGCATTTATGCTCGTCGTATACTATTCACCAATGACACGCTGAATGATTGCAATTGGCTAGGAAATAAACCAAATGAGGACGACGTGATGGACTGGATGGGTGAAGTGTCAAAGTTACGCAAGCGCAACCATCTTTTGTTTGAGAAGTCTGCGGACATAGCGCGCCGGTTTCACGATGACGGATTCGAGTGCTGCATACTGAAAGGACAGGGAAATGCCTTGCACTATCCAATGCCAGAACTAAGGACTTCTGGGGATATTGATATTTGGGTATGGCCACAGAATGAAATAAAGTATGTCCGTGATAAGATAGGAGACTATGTCCGCAAATCTTTCCCAGAAGCCAAGATGATGTACCTGCACATCGACTACCCTATCTATGATAAGGTACCTGTTGAGGTTCACGTCTATCCATCAATTCTTAATAACCCATTTCGGAACAAGAAGCTCCAAGGTTATTTTGATAGACAAAAATCAGAGGTAGGCAATCATTGTGTTTCATATCAATCGGCAGATGGCAACTTCACCTTCCCTGCTCCTACAGATAGTTTCAATCGCATCTTTGAGTTGTGCCACATCATGCATCACGAGTTTGACGAGGGCATAGGTTTGCGGCAGCTCATTGACTACTTCTATCTGCTCCGTCGTGGCTTCAGTGAAGAAGAACGACAGCATGACTGTAAGTTATTGTCAAGTTTCGGGATGTTCCGCTTTGCCGCTGCTGTGATGTACATCATGAAGAATGAGTTGGGTCTGGAAGATGAATATCTCCTGATGCCACCTGACGAGAAAGCTGGTCGATTGCTATTGCGCGACATCATACGTGGGGGCAACTTCGGAAAATACAATAAGTCTTTTGCACATGATGGCAAGGATATCAACCCCAGTCGCTATTTCTACAAGACGTTCCATAACCTCAGGCTCGCAAGATATTATCCAAGTGAAACGCTGTGGGAGCCACTGTTCCGCACCTGGCATTTCTTTTGGAGAAAGAGATACAAGTAAACATAATACTATGACATACGAAGATATTTGGCAAAAGATAAAGAGCATGAGCCTGCAAAGCCGCAAAATGCTGGCTTACGAGATGACACTCAAAGGAATCAATGTCGGTTATATCCATCCTCATTACTACTTTGACGCAAAGAATGTCCATGATATTCTCTTTTATCCGCAGCATAGCCAGCATGAGATTGACGATAAGGACGACACTTATTACCCGACATTGAAAGGTATAATGGAAAACGATAAAAAGATTCACATGCGTATCAAGAGGTATTCATGGGTACCAAGTTTTATCAATGATATGCGTGAAGACAGAGTCGTCAAAACGTATATATGTTCACGCATCAATAATGACTTTGTGAATGCATGGTACAGAATACTGCCCGGCAAGAGCATTGCCGGAGTACGCCCTCGCTCACTATTCATAACACTAACAGACGGCAGTGAGATAGTTTATAAGATGATGGAATGCTCTGTAAAAAACGGGTATGAGCTTCTGACATTTTCAAGAACTGAATATTAATGATAAACCCACTTCTGAAACCAACTGACTCCAGATGGCGCCGTTCATGGCGCAGGTATGCGGAGTTCTTGAGAAAGAACGGACGCAGACCTGAACTTGTGCACTTTAAGGAGAAAAGTCTCTATACTTGGTACAACAGCAATTTATCGAAATTAGATAATGGGCAGTTGGACAAAGATCAGGAACTGTCGTTCTCAAAGCTCGCCGATAATGGTGAAACATATCAGTTCTATGTCGTAAACAGGGAAAAGAGCTTATCTAAGTTGGCTCTCTTCGGTAGGGATACCGACCTGATAGGAAAAGAGATTAATGGAGTAAGCAGCATAAACTTTGCAGAGCCATGCAAGATGTATGTTGACTTTTGCAACCGTATGGAGCGTCATCCACGGCTGGATATAAAGGAGGAAATGAATATTGCCAAATGGTATCTGAAAACTAAGGATGACTTTTTCAACAGCAGACTCACGGATCAAGAGATGCACACTTTTGACCAGCTATTGCAGAGTACTAAACAGTACAAGAACGATAATGTCATCAATCATGTGCCTGATTTGCACGAGAGTAATCTTGATAAGGAAGGAAAGAATGAGGTTCTAAATGCTAATGACGGAACAGGATCTCATGTAGGAGCCAGACAACGGAACTGGTTTGAAATGTGTAACAGATATTCGAAATACCTTGACGACAATAAAAAAGTTCCTATGCAAAATGGTGACCGACAACTGTACGATTGGATATACAGACAGAAAAAACTCCTGACGAGAGGTGACATAGAAGACTACAGAAAAGCTATACTGGGGAAACTGCTAGCTAAGATTGATGATGTAAGGAATAATCAAGTTGAAGAGCCAAACATCAGAAAAGAACGGTACAACAGCAGAAAAGAAAGAATCAGCTTAGAAGACAAACATGCCAATGCCATAAAAGCAGCCAAGTCTAAAAAAAACGCGCGCAAATCCGTCAAGCGGGACGATTTGTGGAACCAGAAATGGCAAGCATACATGGACTACATGAAGAAAAACCGGATCTGCCCTTCCAGATATTATGCGGAGGACATAGTGTTGTTCAGCTGGTTCAAGCACAACAAGATGCTGTTTAGTAAGGGCAAGATGCATGAAGACCGTATTGCCAAGTTCAAGCAACTCTTTGGCGAGGCTAAAGAGTTGCAACGCATAAACAAAGATATTATAAATGCCGATAATAGGAAGGGATTTCATATAAGAGCCAGACAAAGGAATTGGTTTGAAATGTGTGAAAGGTATTCAAAGTACCTTGACGACAATAAAAAAGTTCCTAAGCAAAATGGTGAACGGCAACTGTACAGTTGGATGTTCAGGCAGAAAAGGCACTTGGCAGAAGGTGACATAGAAGACAACAGAAAAGCTGCGCTTGAGAAACTGCTTGCTAAGATTGAGGATGTAAGGAAGAATCAAGTTGATGAAGCAAATAAAAGAAAAGAAAGGAAGCAAAGCAGCAAAGAAGAAATCATCTTAAATGGTAAACATACCATTGCCACAAAAACCGCAAGGCCTAAAAAAATCAAGCACAAATCCGTCAAGCAGGACGATTTGTGGAACCAGAAGTGGCAGGCATACAAGGACTTCATGGAGAAGAACCAACGTTGCCCTTCCAAACATCATGCAGAGGAATTGGTGTTGTTCGACTGGTTCAAACATAACAAGAAGCTGCTTAGACAGGGCAAGATGCGTGAAGACCGAATTGCCAAGTTCAAGCAACTCTTTGACGAGGCAGAAGAATTGCAACGCAAAAACAATAATAGGTACGCCGACGGAGAAAGGTTTACCAAGTCGACTGAAGAAACGAAGGCTATTGACAATAATAAGAATACAAGCATTGAAGAAGGTAAGCCTGAAGTAGAATTCCACACAAGAAGAAAATCTCGGAATGGTGGAATCCATCTGTATGATTATCAGGAAGAAATGCTATCGCGGGTAGAAACAGAGTTCCACCGGCACCGTTCGCTGATGGTTCAGATGCCTACAGGCACTGGAAAAACTTATCTTCTGGTAGCAGTTGTTTCTGACTTCATTCGTAACATC
>Ga0256404_1003894_pt1 | contig 29308 bp, 35 predicted proteins | sample RumenRJG_01DNA_FD_185990 | JGI IMG/M metagenome (GOLD analysis project Ga0256404, IMG submission 185990) | Bovine rumen microbial communities from Lethbridge, Alberta, Canada - RJG_01 | ecosystem: Host-associated > Mammals > Digestive system > Stomach > Rumen | place: Canada: Alberta | collected...
TAAATGTTATTGTTGCGACAAAAAAAAAAAGCAAAGAGTCCATGTAGGACTCTCGCCTCAGAAGAATTATTTAAACGCTACTGATTCAACAGTTACGTTTTTATCAAATAAATCACCAACTTCGCCATTAATAATAGCAGTAAATAGATTTACATCTTCAGTCCAAGATACGTTAATATCTCTCATTCTAGTTTCCTGAATCTTCTCCACATGAATATACGTGTGGCTAGAAATAGCCAGGAATGCTAGTGTTAAAGATACACATACCACAACTTCAACAATAACTCCAATAACTTTCATCATAAATGTCTTCATAATAATTACCTCCAATTCAAATTAACTATTAAACAACAACATTTAAATATTCTTCTATTATACACGTTGTAATTTTTGCGAAGGATAAAAAGAAGAGTCTAAGTAATAATTACCTAAACTCTGTCTTTTGTACTACTTCTTGTAATACTTTGACTTCTTAGCCTCTTCTATTGAATCAACTAACCAGTTAACTACGTCTTCCATCTCATCTGCCTTGATTGAAAAGACCATTTCTAAGTCATCTGACTTCATTCTGATCTGTACTTCCTCATCAAGTGCATTGACTTCAACTTCGTTTGCTAATTCTCTTCTCATAATAAATTCCTCCTTAAAATCTAAGTTTACAAGACATTCGTCTCATTATACACATTGTAATTTTTGCGAAAAAGAAAAGCAAAGAGGCCATGTAGACCTCTTACGCTTGACTAGATATAACTTTTTTTTGGTTATACAGCTTTAAGTGTAAACTGCACTTTCACATCCTTATTGTGAACATGCTTTAACCTTCCACAGATCGAACATTCTCCAAACTCTGGATCTGTAAACAATTCGAATACATCATCTGGAACCTTCTTCAAGATTTCGTTTTGCTTCTTGCATATGAATTCGTTATAAGACTTACTACTACCTTCGCAGGGCTTAATACCCTTTGAAGATTCGTACTCCTTATTCCATTCTTCATAATGCTCATTTAAAGCGTCAGCTCCTCTATTATAAGCTTCCATAAATACTGCATCAAATGCATTTTCAGCTCCTTTCTTATTTACAAGAATATCCAAGCCTCCTTCCGGTAACTCATACTCATCAATAAACCAACGAAAATATGCCATATACATAACTATACCTCCTAAATATAATAGTTACAATACTTGTCATTATAGTGCGTGTTTATGTTGCGAATGGTAAAAAGAAGAGTCTAAGTAATAGTTACCTAAACTCCTCAGAAACCTATTACATTACTTTACTAGCAATATCTACTACTTGTAATTCAAGATTTCGCTTAATGCTCCATAATGCTTCTCGCAATTCATGAATCTCCTGTCCTTTCTCTCGTATAATTCGCTCATACTCCTCAGGTGTCTTTTGACTATTAACCACTGATTGAGTGTACAGACTAGAATGCTGTCTAATATAACGATCAATTTCGCTCTTATTAAACATATATCTAGGTCTTTTATTACCCAAACCAACGTTAATACTATCAAGTTCTCCTGAACGAGCCAAACTATATACCTTAGATACTTTACAACCAATCATTGCTGCTGCATCTTGTGCATTAATCTGATCTACTTTTACGTTCATAATAAAACCTCCTATAAATATAAACAATAGTTTTCTATTATACACGTTGTATTTATTGCGAAAAAAAAGAAAGAGACTATGTAAAGTCTCTAACTTTTCAAACATTAATTTTCATTTTTACATATGTGATACTCATTTCCGTAACATGCATCCTTACCTTTGAAGTCACTTGCAACGTAAGGACAACCTACGCAACGACTACTACAATAGTAGCCATCATGTGCCTGTCCTTGGCCGTCATAAATGACTGTCTCAGCATCTTTGTATGTTCTTAATGTATCCTCTCTCATAATGATTCCTCCTTTGAAAATACAATAGTTTTCTATTATAGCCACTGTATTTTTTGCGAGGATAAAAAGAAGAGTCCATGTTTATAATATGAGCAAGCATGAGCGACCTAAGTCGCCCACACAAACTCAAATATAGTATCAAGTAGACCGTGTTAAAATATATGTTTATTGTTACGTAGAGAGGAGGTATAATAGACAGTGGAACTAAAACATTTGAGGTTGGTCTACTTGTTAACTATCAACACTTATAGTGTGCATTTAGGTATTTCTGCCAAGCCATAACCATATTAGACTTAGGAGTTGAGATAACTCCATCAGCTTTGGTTCCCATTTTGACCTGCCAAGCTTTAATTGTAATAGGACCAAGATGTCCATCGGCATTAACTCCAAGCCATCTCTGCAAAGCTTTAACTGTTACAGGTCCCATAACGCCGTCTACATTTACGCCAAAGAATTCCTGTGTACGTCGAACAGTAGCAGGACCCATAATGCCATCTGCTTTTAGCTGATTCCAACTAACTGCATTAAGAGCAGAATGTGTCTTAGGACCGTATTTACCGTCTGGAGTGAGACCAGAAGCAGACTGGAAAGCAACCAGTGCATCGTAGGTCCTCTTTCCAAAGATGCCGTCAACCGTACCACAGCCAAAGCCTTTTGCATTAAGCTTAGTCTGAAGTGCAGCTACTTCCTGGGCACCATAGTGGTTAATGATATAGTTCTTAGCTTCTGTAATCTTGTCTGTAACTCCTGAGGATACGACAGCAATGCTCGTCTTGTCATACTGAACTGCATTGGAGTCCAATACAACGCTGACGTCAACGCCGCCATTAATTCCAGGAATCATACCTCTAGAGGTATACTGCCACAGCCATACGTTAGCAACATTTGGTCTCTTACCCTGCTGACCGTTATTAGCATTGTACTTTGCAATCCAACGAATATACGGCGTATTTCCAAGATTGTTATTAAACCATGACTCAGATGCATAGACACCTGGCGTGTAGCCAGCAGCCTTGATTGCTTCACAGAAAATTACAGATGCAGCATTAGCAATGCCTTCTGTCCCCTTCTGCTCAGAATCAAAGAACACTGGTAATTGTGGGTGATGGCCTGCTAACAGTCTAAGAGCATGCTGAGCTTCTGAGCGAGCAGCGCCCTCGGTCTTTGCATAAGAATACAAATAAACTCCATAAGGAATTCCAAGTCTCTCACACTCCGATACGTTGCGCGCCCACTGCTTATCGTCCTGCTTCGTCTGATCAGAGCCATAACCGCATCGAAGGATTGCTCCGGAAATATGATTCTTTGCGGTATTCCAGTCAACGACTCCCTGATGTGTAGATACATCGATGATGAGGCCTGAGATGCCACCAATAGTGGTAGTGGCTGGGGTCGGTGCAGGAGATGGATTTGGAGTTGGTGTTGGAGCTGATTCAGGTGTAGGAGTTGGTTCTGGTGCTGGTGCTGGTTCAGGCGTAGGAGCAGGTGTTGGTGCTGGTGCTAGCTGAGGAGTTTCAACCACTTCCGATTTTGACGGTTTTGGCTGAACTTCCGGAGTCGGTTTCTCTTCGACCTTTTTCTCTTCAACTTTTGGCACCTTAATCTCGTCAACCTCTGCTTTATTCTGATTAAGAAACACCGTAAGCTTCTCAATAAGTTCTTTAAGAAGATTAATGAGTTCCTGCATAGATTTACTCCTCCTTCTTAGGCTCGGTATAATTCAAAGCATTCTGACTGTCTCCAATTCCAGAAGTTGTTGGATCAACTACAACACCAACCAGGCAAAGAACCTTTACAATCCCACTAAGAATAGCATATACTACACTCCGATCGACCATAGGAGCGACACCACATGCTGCTAGAATCATGTATACGACATCAAGAATGCAGGAGATGATTGCCAGTAAAGTTACCTTGTTCTGAAGACGAAGTTTCCAATTAATCTTACTCATAATTGCTTCTCCTTTCTAATAAACGTTAGCTAATATTTGTACCGCCAGCCATATGACTGACTAAGTCCTCTTTAGCATCTTCCATTTGCTGTAGATTATTTCCAGAAATCCCATGATCTAATAACGCAACTAATGCTTTCTGAGTGACTGCAGTACCTTTTTCTAAATATTTAAGACGAAGATTATCGTTATCAAAATATCGCTTATACTTAATGTCATTGTCGATCATTTGCTGCTGCATTACTTTTAAAGCTTCTTCTAACGATAAGATCCTAGCGTCCTGATCTAGACTTGGCTTCTTAACGAGCCTATAAATCTCTCCAATAATCTTCACAACTCCCCATATAGAAAGAATTGCAGAAGCTACAGCGCCCATTGCGATTAAGATTAGTATCGCTTCTGGATAAACTACTGGTGGCGTACTTAATAGCACTATACACCTGTCCTTTCTAAAAAATATAACTTCTAATTGTTTACTATACACAAATCTGGTCAATCTGTTCATCTGAAATTATTGCTACGCTTACACCAGAAGCAGCCTGAGCAATCTCAGAATATCTTTGGGCGTCAATTGCAGACTTCGATGCGGCATTAGCATAGTTTGATGCAGAGTTGGCATAATTACTTACCGTGGACTCTCCCTTAGTGAGACGATCATTAAATACCTTTTCTGCATTCGTAAGACGCTCATCGAATACCCTTTCTGCATTCGTAAGACGATCATTAAATACCTTTTCTGCCTCAAGAGTTATTATGTCAGACTCACTTAGAGACATTAGATTCTCATGGCTCGTCTCATTCTTAGCAACATGGAATGTGATTGGGAACGTCGCCAGTATCTTATTGGTTGGATCTAATATCTCAACCGTTCCAATCTGCTCACCGTATTCAGCAAACATCTGAACAGTTGGTGTGATGATAAGCGTATTGCCAGAAATAGTGACTGCATTGTAGATGATCTTCCCAGATGGCTTCTCTAAATATAAATTAGCCTTACTGTTCGAAGGTACCGTATAGTCTACAATATTCACCATAATTGGAATATAATTAGACCCCTGAACGTAGTCAATTACAACAACTCCTGGGGATCGTAACGTCATGTTGCGAATAATGTATGGAGAACTTGTGTCTACTTCACTCATGTGCTTCCTCCATTATTTCTATTTTGACTGTTGGAGTTATGTTTCTATACATAGTTACCTCCTATCTTCTAAACACAAATCGAATCTATTGTAGCATTAGATATCGCAGCTGTAGTATCACCGATAGCATCGGATACAGATGTTTTTGAGCCATCAGATCCATTTAACGTAATCGTATAACCTGACTTTGTAAGCGTATACGTCGTGTTAGTATTGGTGTCTTGCGTTGTAATAGCTCCAGTTGTACCATTTCCTCTTGTGTATGTTATCGTTCGACCAGAAACACTCAAGTTTTTAATATAAGTCGAGTCGATTTGTTGCCCGGAACTATCTTGGGTTGCTCTTGTTGCAATATTAGCAGAAATTGCAGCTCCATTCGAATCGCCTTCCGCAAGACGATGCCATGTAGAACTTGAAATATCATCTCTTCCTGGTGAATCGTTTCTTCTCCACCAAACACCATTTCCATCTTGAGTTGCTATTGCTAATTGACTTACCCAGTTTTTTAAATCACTGCCTTTCCAATCCATAGACAATATATGCCACCATTTTCCAGCTGTCGGAGTGGTAGGCGAACCAGTAGAGTTAGAGTTTACCATTGCTGACCAATATCCGGCAGTTGATGTGGATTGTGACACCCCTCTGGTTACTTTAATAGCAGTATATCCAAGAATAATATCGTCAATCTTAGACTTAATGAAAGTCCATAAAGCAGACATTGGCCTTCTATGGTACGTTGTAGTTGTCGTTCCACCGCCTGCATGCTGTGAAATGTAATAGTCCGCATCAGTTGGCGTGGATTCTTCACTAGCAAGTGAATTTAAGAGCCCATTCATATCTGCTGTATTACTTTTTGTAACTTTATTATTAAGAGCATTCTGAACAGCAGTAGAGACCGGCTTATTCGCATCACTTGTATTGTCAACATTGCCTAGACCTACTTGTGACTTAGTGACCTTATGCGGATTGCTCGTATCTGCCTTGTGATCTGTTATCAGCTTATTATTTGCGTTCTCGGCATTAGTCGCTCTGCTTGTCTCAGCATCAAGTTTCTTGCTCAAAGCATCTGTAATTTCTTTTGTATCGTCAAGAATTATCTGATTCTGCTTTACATACTCTGCGATCAATCTAGACTCGGTATCTGAGGAATTGTCCTCAATGGTCTTAACGGCCGACACCAAGTTGTTCTGCATAATAGAACTCTGATAGATAATCTTAGATAAAGTGTCCTTATAGGAGCCTAACTCGAGTTTAGTATAAGCTTCTTTCAGAACGTCATACTCGACACTGATTACCTTAGCAGTAGCATTAACATTCAGATTTTCAAATATAACAGTAATTGTGTCGCATAAGTTAACCTGTAGTGTCTCGTCACTACTGTACTCCTCTGTTCCAGCCAAGTCTTCATACGATACCGTCAGTGATACATCTGGTACACCATAAGACTTACCCTTCATATACGTTTTAGCAGCCTCTCGAAGCATTTCCACTGTAGGCTGTTTAACCTTCTCTGGAAGCTTTATCACTGAGCTAAGATCAACGGCCTCAGTTCTATGATATGGGAAGCGGTCCGCTTTATCAGACTGAATATTCTTCTCTGGTAGAACAACTGTAACGTCCTTCTGATCAATTGTGCCATGCCAATATGGAGTTATGCCAGTTACCGTGTTTGCAATAGAGTCTTCCTGCTTTAAATCGGTTAGATTAACTCCGTATCGAACCGTTACTCCACGATTTTTCCCTCGATGTAAATGCATCTTAACATTGTACATGTCAAACTCATATTCTGCTGTACCGAACACGTCGAGCAGACTGTTTTCTTCTCCGCCTAAGCAAGCCTTGAAACTTCTAGGAACTTTGTTCGTAAACGGCGCAGTAACATTCTTATCAGTCCATACCGTAAAAGGATTTGGTTCAGAAGAGTATGTTTTCAATTTATTCAAAGCATCTGCACAAGAAGATGCAGTAAATGGCATAACTGGAATGTACCTTAAATGATCACTAATATGCCATGCTGTAACTGTAACGATGCCGCCCATAGGCCTTGAAATAGTATCAATCTCAAATGGTTGCGGCCTATAGTTACTAGATGGCTCAGCTAAAATATAACGGCCTTTCTCCAAGTATTTGTACATTTCACTAGCGAATGGATACTCCATAGTAAGATAGTACTCGCCATTTCTCTTTTCTGTACAGATACAAGATGTAGCCTCATACAATCTGCCAAGTCCATTGCTTACAGATGTATCGAATTTTGTTTCTGTTGATTCAAACAATACAGGTATCATAAATATAAATCTCCTATTCTGTTTAAATCATACTGTCCACAGCCCCGGATCTACAATAGTCATCTTCAATGTAGTGCCTGACGCTGGAGTCAGCGTAATCTTATTGTCACCTGGTTCTAAAAATATAAATCCAGTTGGTAATCCTGTATATGTATTTGCTTCTAAGCTGCCCTTTTCGTCATATGCGTTCATTTTATTGCAATCTATGGTTATAGCTCCTGTATGTTTGGCAATATTAATTGTATACTTCCCAATATTTACAACGCCATAACCTTCTATTTTGACGATTGGTAACGCTTCGAAGTTAGTATGATTATAGAATGTTCCTTCGTACTTCTGGTTTACCGCTGTATAGACTCTAGAAGGTATATCCTTCAGAAAACGTTGCGGTTTACGGTCCAGTTTAAGATTGAACGTTCCACTTTCATTGTAGTCATCATAGGAAATACTATCGATGGTCTTAATCTTGGCCATGATGAACTGTCCTGGATGATACGTATCCTCTAAACGAAAATACGTAGACATATGTGTTGCCGCAAAAGCTTTAAATGCATCGAAGTCCGTCTTCCACGTATCTAAGATGGCGCATGGGTATTCGAACTCAACATTCTTATAGCGTTTATTGGACTTAACCAGATCTCCATTGCGGCCTGGAATGCTAACGTTTTCTCCATCGAATTCCGGGGCGCCCCACGTGGACTCCCCAGAAATTACGATGTTGAAATGATTGCTTAGCACTCCATCAAAGATGAAATAGTTATTCATTGCCAAGCCCTCATCTGCTGCCTATACTGGAATCCAAGAGCATCGGACACCTTATCGGAAATATCATTTACACTCATTCCCTCAGCAGCATTGATTGTGAAATTGTTAACAATAGTTGGAGCATATGTGTTGCTGCCTGTATTCGCAGAACTCATTGCAGCCATCATCTGGCCTGCTCTGGAACTGTAATTTGAAGCAACGACATCTGCTCTGACCTTAGCGCCGTCTAAGAGTCCACTAATATTCTTAGCACTATCCTCTACATTGCTTAGGTCTAATACTGGCGTAATTGTAGGAGCAAGTGCATCTAGTCCGTCTTGAACTCTATCATTAGCCTCTACTAACGCCGATCTTAAAGTATCAATGGTATCACCAACCATATCACTTGCAGCTTGAACTGCCAAATGAGACAGGTTTCTAATACCGTTTGCAAGACCTTGAATTAGGTATCCGCCAATCTTCATTGTCTTACGTGAAGGTGAATGAATTTCACCAGTTTTGCGCATAGCATCCATTGCAGCTTTAATAACTTCTGTAGCGCTCTTTGTAACCGCAGCTACCTCTTTAGAATCGCCAATACCTGCAGCTAAACCATTTGTGAGATACTGTCCAAGTACCTTGAACTGGCTATGACCTTCCTCAGATGTCGCAGCATAAACCTTGCTTATGAAGTCCTTCATATTCTTGGTTGCTGTTCCGACATATGATGTATCACCATAGCCTTTTGCAACTCCTTCTGTTATAGCTTTACCAGCAGCGTTTGCCGCTTGCGAAACTGATGATTTGCCTGAAGCCATTGTATTAAGCTTACCTGCAAGAGTGGTCTCCATAGTATCGATTGCGCTCTTCATCTTGCCTTCTGATGTTTTAAGATTGGTTATAAAAGTATCGCCCATTGCCGTAGCAATATTACCCATCTTAACAGCAACACCAGCTAGATTAGCCGCTAATCCTACGCCTGCACTGTCCAGTCCGAATTCGATTATGTCCCCAAGCATCTTTATTGCTTGCTCTCCTGCTTCAAGATCTGCCTTTGCGGCGTTCTTACAAAATGTCGCAATACCTTTTCCGATAGATCCAATCTGATCGGCAAAGTCTGTAGCGTCTTTGTCTCCAAGTAGCAGGCCCTTTAAGCCACCAGTAGATGGAAGATCTTTTGAAGCTTCCGCAATTGATTTAAATACACAGATAGCCATCATTGCTTGCGCAGGATCGAAATTTGATGCATTAGCTATAGCATCACTGAATCCTACAATACCCTCTCCGACAGAAGGCATCTCACTAGCCCAAGTTGCCATATCGTTGTCGCCAACGATAGCTGCTAACAGGCCTCCTGTATTAGGAACTTCATCTGAGGCTTTCGCAAGACTCTTAAAAATATCAATTGCCTCTGGAATGAGCTTTGTGTGAAGACTAACATTATCGAACTTACTATTGAAGTCAACAAGACCTTGAGCAACGTCACTCATCTGGCTAGCCCAGTCACCCATGTCATTCTCGCCAACAAGTTTTCCAAGAAATCCACCGCTATTAGGGATTTCATCAGCTGCTTCTGCGAGTTGTTTCAATAAGTCAATAGCTGGCTGCGTTTTCTTAGTATCAATATTAACACTTGCCGTCTTCTTAGCAAATGATGTGATGCCATCTGCCATATCGACTAGACCATCTCCAAATTTCTTGAAATCAGTCTTTCCACCGAATATGCCAATAACACTTGCGACAGCATTCTCTAAGTTAGCTGCTGCTAATGTCTTCATAACATCAGCAAATAGCTTGGACTTCTCCATATCTCCATCAGAAAGTTTCTGAATTTTAGCGAAGAATGGATTAAGGTTATCCATAAAGTCTCCAAGATACTTACCAATTTGAGGTAATGCACTGAATACTTCTGTAGCAAGGTTAGCAATGAATTTACCAATGGCTGTACCAATAGCAGATCCAATCTCAATTAACGCCTGTAAGCCAGTATCCATTGCAGCCTTTGCACCCTGGAATTCGTTCAGAACAGCTCCGAGACCAATTACTGCTGTAATAAATGCAGCTGCTGATCCAATGCCTATAATGGCTGCTGGACCTGCAAGGCCTGCTATCTCAAACAAGATCATAGCCTCACCAAGCTGAATTGCCAGAGTTCCAATTATTATCGCTCTAGGTAATAGGTCGGTAACGTCAATCTTATTGAACTCTGTCATCATTGCTACTAATACAACAGCAAATCCAGCAACAGATAACACACCAACAATAGCAGCTGCTGCATCTAATCCCGCAATTTCCAGCAATATCATTGATGCGCTTAAAGCAACAGCAAGGACTCCAATAGCTATAGCCTTTTGCAGAATGCCCTTATCATCAATCTTGTTCATGGCAATTCCGATAACGACCATTTCCAATGCAACTACACCTAACATAGCTGCATTCTTTAGTGTATTAGCTGGATTAATCTTCATATGGTCTAAAGCCCACAATGCAGCTACAGTTTCACCTATAACAATGCCCATTGCAACAGCTTCGCCAACCAATTGCTTCCAAGGTGTATCCTTAAGAACAAGAAGACCTGCAACGGATAATCCCAGTACTGCTATAAAGCCTACTACAGCCTGCCTTGAATTTTTACTTTTAGATGCTATATAAATGGCTCCTGCGGCAGCTAACATTACGCCAGCCATTGCAGTAGCTGCAAGAAGTAATTGTGGCCAAGGAACTCCTGACAATACAAATAATCCGCCAGCAGTCATTGCAATAATAGCAACGAACGATTCTGCAACCTCTCTTGAAGTCTTGTTCTTGGATGCTATCCATATTGCTCCTGCAGCAGCAAGCATTACGCCAGCCATTGCACCAGCTGCTTGTAATATCTGTGTGAAGTCAATAAAAGTTAAGGCTACTAAGCCGGCTGCTGTACTTACTATCAGTGCTACAAATGCTTTGGCCATATTGCCCTTTGTGTCATTTTTAGACGCTATCCAAATAGCTCCTGCAGCAGCAAGCATTACAGCTCCAAGACCTACAATGCCCTTCCAAATTGAAGGCCAATCCATGTTTCCAATGACTTTCAGAGCAATTGTTATAGCAACGATCGTAAGAGCCATGCCAAGGGTTGCCTTTGCAGACTCTGAACCTTTTTTAGCAGTTAGATTCATGGCGGCTATTGCACCAGTCATAATTCCAACTATCACTAAAAGTCTCAGAGCTCCAGTTCTGTATTTCTCATCAGTCATCTTAGCTAAGGTTTTGAGTGGAATAACCATGAGTGCTATAGCCACTCCAAAAGCCAAGGCTCCCTTAGCTCCGCCAGCTGCTCCTTGCTTAGCAGATGCATTCATTATCGACATTACTATCGCCATCATTGCCATTAGACCAGCTAATCGCTCTAACCCGATCATATACTTGTCCGGATCCATCTTCGTTAGCAATGTCATAGATGCTGTCATCAGCAGCAATGTTATGCCAAACTGATGCATATTTGTGTTCACCATACCAATTGCAACCGGGTCAGTAACTTTAGCAAGCTTATTTAGGCCGAGCATAACACCGGCGAGCATTGCGACCAAGGCGGCCATTATGCCAAGTGATTTCAGCATGATTTCGCCACCAACCATCTTGAACATAGCAGCTACCGCTATAAGTCCACCAACAAGAATCATCAATGCATCTGTAAACTGTCTAAATTTACTCTTTGGAGGTTTCTTTCCAAGCTTAATAGCAACCTGGTCTAATACATCTGACGCCGATACAGCTACGGCACCAATGCTGTCCATAAAGTTGCCGAGTTTCCACTGGCTTCTGATAAGTGTGAATAAAGCAGACCAACCAGCAGCAGACTTCAGTATAGTCGTAACATCTTTGTCTGTTAATGCAGTAGCAACAGTATGCAAGAATTTCTTAAGCTTCTCGGCAACCACCTCTGCAGGATTTGAAATATCAATGCTTTTAATGGATTTGGACATGCCGTTTAGTGCGCCGGTTATACCAAAGACGCCACGGTTAACCTTATTTGTTTCAGAGCTTCCACCTCCTACACTTTCCATTTTGAGGTCTGCATCAGCAGAGTTTAAAGCTCCTCTTATCTGATTAGTGTACTCACCTTTTGCTTTCTGGACAGAAGGCTTTAATGCTTCTCCCCAGTTAAACACTCCAGCAGCTTGGCTAAATTTGTTAGCAATAGCTCCTAGAATTCCTGTAAAGTCAATCTTTTCAATGAGTCCGCCCCAGTCGATGCTGGTAAAGAAATCTGCTATTGATCGACCTATAAACTTAAAGAAGTCAACAATACTAGTACGACCTTTTACTAAATCAGTTAATGCGCCATTTAGCTTGGCAATCTTACCAGTAATAGCTCCAAATGCTGCTGCTAATTTATCGATTGTAGATGCTCCACCTTTTACAGCAGAACTATTTAATCCTGCAATTTTATCAGCAACAACACCCAGAGCATTTACAAACTTTTCACCAAGTGCCTTTCCAAGCTCTTTAACAGACTTGATAAATGCTTTGAAGTTTTCATTCTTACTTACTGCTTCAGCAAAAGCAATAGCACTTTCCTTAGCTTTGCCAAGAGCCTCTCCCATAGCCTTAACTGGCTTTGACTCCTTGAATGCATGGAAGAATCCAACTATGTTATTCTTAGCGGATCCAGCGGCTTTGCCAACACGCTCTATTCCATTTGCTCGTCCAACGAAGTCAATAATTCCACTAACAGCCTTTGCTGCAGCTGTTGCAACAGCATATAGTGCTTCACCAATCAGGCTTATTACTGGCAATACAATTCGCAAAGGACTTAGCAAAACAGTTAATACTTTAGCTAAGCCTTGAACTCCATCTTCAGATAGAATTAATGCTTCTGTAAAGTTTCTAAATCCTTTAGATACCCCAACGAAGTCAAATCCGCCCATAGCGCTTATCGTGTTGCCAATGGCAATACCGATTGCTCTTCCAACCTGAACGATAGCACTTACAATATTAGCAAAACCATGTACTACATTAAATATAGTATCACGAGCAGCTTTAACAGCTTTCTCGTTATTAACAATTACTCCTGTAAACTTCTCAAATGCTTCTGATGCATTGTACAAACTTATTTTATTAATACCCTTAGCAGCATCAGCAACAGCTTCGCCAAAGGTCTTGAATACAAGTACAAGAGTTTTGCCTATGTTTCCAATTCCCTTGAGAACATTTACTGCAGCAGACTTCTTAACTTCTGCCGTTGATTTCTTAACAGCTTCTGTCTGTTCTTCTACTGCTACGGTCTGAACCTCTACAGCTTCTGTAGTCTGATCAGCCTGCACCTCGTATCGTTTACTAGAGCCCATAAGCTCATTGACGCGATTCATGACCTCGGCATATGAGTCGCCTAAGGCTTCCATACGCTCAGCTCCATTACCATAATCGCCACGCATAACAGCTGCAGCTAGGTCATCAATAGCATCTGTGGTTTCTTGAACAGTCTCAGTTACTTGCTGAACAGTTTCAGTTGTATTCTTAACCTTGTCATCAACATGGCCTGGAAGCATATCAGCGAATGCCTGAACTTTTGAAGTAAGGTTATCAATGAATCCTGCCATTTTAGTCATTGGAGTTTCTGCAGCGGTAGATGCCTTCTTAATATCATCAGCAATGCCGCCAAATGTCTTTCCAATAACGTCACCTAATGCAATGATTAGTTTACCGAGTGAATCAGTTACAGGTGTAATATAAGTTCTAATGGAATTGAATACAAGTCTTACATTATTTAGAACTTCAGTCATAGCAGGGAGTAAATCATCTGCTACATCAGCACCAATCTTTGATAATGCAGCCTTGGTGTTTGATAAAGCACCTTGGAATGTCTTGTTCGCCTCAACGGCATGGTCTGCAAAAGCATCATACATTGCATCTGAGAATGTCTTGAAATCGATCTGGCCTTTTGATACCATTTCTCGAACTTCAGACTCTGTAACGCCCAATGCTTTTCCTAACTCAGCCGCAGCATTTAAGCCTCTTGCAGCCAAAGAATTAAGATCTGTAGCCATTACTCTTCCCTGACCAGCGACACGAATATAAACATTCGCGATATCATCATAGGAGGAGTTTGTCATAGCTGCTACACCAGAAATAGATCTAAGTGCAATAGCCATATCATCAAGCTGACCACTTGCTGACTGAGTTTTAGCATCTGCCTTACCGATTCCTTCAGCAAATTTATCAACATCAGTTGCTGTGGTTAGTAATGAATTACCAGCCTTGATTCCTGATGCAGATAACTGAGCTGCAGCCTTAGCCGCAGAATCCAAACCGTATGCAGTTCCATTTACCGCATACTGTAAGTCGTTATTAACATCTTTCCAAGCAACCTTGAGACCTTCGAGCTGGAATTTAGCGTTCTCAATATTAAGTGCTCTATTCCAACCTCCAGACTTAATTTGTGCTGGAATTGCAGTAGCCACACGGGTGACGCCATCAATAGCCGCGTCTGTCACTCGTCTAACCACTTCCATTCCGACAACTCCTAAAGCGGAGAACCGGTTACTAATGTTGTCGACGCCATCAGCAATGCCTCTAATCTGAATGTGATCGATGGCATTCTGAAGAATTCCAATGCCGCCGATAGCATTACTGAATTTAAGACCTTCCTTTAAATTGTCTAATGTATTTAATGTCTGACGAGCGCCCTTCTCAAACTGGGCGTTGTCAAACCGCATTTCGACGACACGTTCGTCAACAGAACTACTCATTTTCTAGTCACCTCCGCCCAAGCGTCGTCTGCAAGTTTCTCAAACACTGGTCTCAGTGCTGGATTAATGTAATCTATGCCTTCAACATATCCTCCAGAACCAGTCATATGCCCATACTGTAATAGTACTGCTACGTTAGCTCCGTCGTTAATGTTGTCATTTGTCCATATTAATTTTGCTGTTCCATTCTCTACAATTCTTTCATAGGACCAAGAGGAGGCTGTTCTTCCAGTATCTTTAGGCGTAGCAGCTTCTAAGGCTCTAACGCCCTCAGCTCCATACTTGTCTAGCACATGTAATAAGTATTGCCCTGCTGTAATCTTACCTAAAAGCTTTTCTATATTGTTAAAATTACCTTTATGAACAACCTCTATTGCTCCCATACTTATTTACCCCTTGGATTTAAACTTTGCTCTATTAGCTGCATTAATTCTTCGATTCTCTGCATAAATCTCCTCTTTCGACATCATCTTAGGAGGAGTGTTTTCTTCATTGGCTGCATCAAGTAATGCAAACAGCCTATTCAGATGCCACTTTTCGCATTCCTTGAAAGGTATGTTGAGGGCTGCCATCCAACTGTATATCCTGTCAGATGTTAGTATCTTCTTTCGCCCTCCACTCTTCTGTTTACTGAGAGTCCATGCAGACATGGGATCATTAATATAATCTCGTATCTGAATCATTTGAGCCTCAGTAAGCTGATAGTAGATTAGTGGGTCTACATTTTGCTCGAGTGTCATGCAACGAACATAGTCTAAAGCTTCCTCTGGACTTTTTTCTTCTTTCTCGAAGAATGATGTTTTCCATTTTGCTTCCCATTTTGACACACTCAATAAAGAATGCATTAAAGTGAGGTGCTGAGGCTTTAGCTGAATGAACTTGCAGTTTTCTTCATCAAATAGCTCTACTCCAGGGATATCGATCTCTAAAGCCCCAACCATAGCTCATCACTTCTTCTCGTTGAGATGATACTCCTGCTTGAGATTGTTAATCTTTGCCTGGACCTCAGGACTATTAATGTTCGCCTGGAGCTTCTTAGGAAGAATACCTACGAAGAATGCATTTAACTTATCTGGATCAGCAATAAGCTCTGTCCATAATGCATTGAAAGCTGCAGTGTCTACGAATTCCTTAGCGAGTTCTCCACCACGCTTAATGAATGCGCCGCCATCAGCAGACTTAACACCATAAGACTTAAGTACCAGCTGCTTGAACAGCTTCGTTAACTCAGGTGTATCTGTTGTTTCAATCATACGGCGAATAAGGCCGTTGAAGCCACCATAGTTCTCCAGCTCTAATTCAGAGAGCTCAGCCTCTGTAAGGTGAAACCAGTGGTCCTCAGTTCTAGTGTTTCCATCGAAATCTTCAAATGTAATAGTCTTCTTAATCATAATTAGTCTTTCTCCTTTTCATCAATAAAAGAGGCCGCTTTGGTACGACCTCTTCCAAATCAATTATTGGTGCTATCCTATAGGGATTAGCCCTCAGGATTTACAGCTGAGTCAGCCATTAACCGGTATACTTCATCAGGAAGTGGAAGTCTAGCTGGCTGCTCACCACCGAACAGAATGCTCTCAAGCTTAGCAAGCTTAGCAGGATCAGTCTTAGTAGAGTCGATCTCGATATGTGCTACTGGCTTAAGTGGCTTACCGTCAGAGTCCTTGACCGTTACAGGAACTGCTGTAGCTGATGTTGTCCAGCTCATGGTCATTCCTTCTGGAGAATCGTTCTCAGTCTTATGAGCACGCTCAGAAGGAGATGCTGTAGAGTTGTACTGAAGATGAAGCTTATATCCTGCGGATGGGTCTGAGTCTGTGCCAATGTTGGTACGGCAAACGAAACCGAATGCCTTACGCTTCTGCTGACCAAAGGTAACACCCTTTGCAACCTGAGCCGAACCGTCACACTCTGCCCACTCATCTGGGTACTGGAGTGCTTCGATTGTAGAGCCATACTTCTCAGCTGAACGTGGAGAAGCATACTTGATGTTATCGGCCCACATATCAGTAGCCTCAGCTCCTGAAGGAGACTCTGTATATCCTGTAAGGCCGCTCCATGCGATCCCTTTTGGATACTCGTTGTTAACCATAGGGTATAGCACTCCATGGTCTGTACCAGACTCATAACGACGATCGCCAGTCTGGTCCCAAACTAATGCGTTAGATGTTGTATCTGCCATAGTTGGTTATGTTCCTTTCTAATTATTTAGATTTGTAAATATCATGCATGTATTTTATCTTACTAGAGAATTCGGAGTACATGTCGTTTATAGCCTTGTGAGCTGTGACTGCTATGAGACTGTCATCATTTTCCATTTTGAAGTTTTCTTCAAAAATCTCCATGATGGTTGCTGCATGGCTTAGCTCATTAGCGCTCATCTCGGCATACTCCTGCGCCCAAGTCGGATGCTCCTGTTTGCAGTTGATTGCTTCCTGAATGTAATGAGATGCGCCGTCTAATTCGTCTCGCAGCATGTCGTTATAGTGACAAACATTCATCCGTTATCTCCTCATGCCGTTGGTGTGGAAGTTGCTGCAGAAGATGGATTAGAAGATCCACTCCATGGAACAAATCTTCCAAGACTTGAAAGAATAGTCTGTGTCTGTGCTGCATTATTAAGAGCATTCTGTGCAACAGCGAGCTCTCTATTGCGGTCATCCAGACGATCATTGAGCATTTGTGTCTTGATAGAGCAGCAGCACTCATTCATCTGACTACCTAATCCATCCAACTTAGATGCAAGAACGTTTGTCTGATTCATCAAGCTGGTGTTGAGCTGGTTAAAGCCCTGAATAGCATTGATCAGATTTGCATTCTGCTGAGACATCATTGCATTTGTCTGAGAGTTAATCAGATTAGCAGTCTCATAGTTGTTCTGCTGAGTAGACAAGGCAATACCCTGAATCTGTGCCTGTGTAGCCTGGTTGTTCAGACCTGCTGTCATATCCTGTTGTGTTACGAGGTTTGAACCACCATTGCGATTCATTCCTCCGCCCCAGCCAAGTAATACGAAAATCATCAGTAATCAAAGTAGACCATTAGAGTCTCCGTCCTTATTCAGCGCAGCGACGTCAGCTAAAGAAAGATTTCCATCCATTGATAATTACCTCCTTTTTAGATAAATAATAAAGATAATATAAATTGATAATGTATTTAATCAAGAGCAGGCAGCTTTTTTTTTTTACAGGCACCTTCGAACTATGGCTGGGTTCTGCTCTTTGATTACAAGTTTTCAGAAAGGATTTCGTCACGCTCTTCTGCTGTGATCCAACCCTTTTTAAATGCTCTCAACGGCACTTCTTTGTTTTTGGTCTTTCTATAAAGTCTCTGAATTGTATAAAACATGATTTTCCTCCTTTACTCTAGACCAAGAGAATCCATAGCTAATGAATCTACGGAGTTCTCAAGTGCCGCAACACGACTGGACAATGACTTCTTTGTCAGAACGATTGTTGCAGTATCCTTTGTGATTTCATTCTTATCGGTACCGATTTCAGTATAAGCACCAATATTCTTAGTAATAGAAGCCAATTCAGTGAAGCCTTTATGAACAGCGACGGAAGTTTTTCCATCGATCTCATAAATTACAAGATCTTCTGGATAGTTTTCAAAGTCTTGCTCTAACGACTCGATTGTGGCACCTTCTGGGAAAAGGACCTCTAATTTAGCTTCCTCACCAATCTGAGCACCGCCATCAATGATTGTAAAGTCTTTATTGTTAGCCTTGATTATATTCATAATAGATCCTTTCCTTATGCGGTTCGTTTCCAGCAATAATATGTTTCATACGGAGGCATGTTTTTTCCTGTTCCAGATACACCTTGAGAGCCTGTTGTGCTGGCGTTTGTTGAAACCGACATTGACAGATTGCCGGAATCGCCCGTTTCATTACCCCAATTCCACAAAGTTTCTCTGCTCATTGTAGGAACTGTGGCCTGCGATCCGGCTGCAGTGCCAGTAGCATAACTCGTAAATGTGTACCTGTTGTTTTTATTGGATTGCATCGTGTGATGATGATTACCACCTGTTGCAGTACCACTCAAAGCTGGTATGCTATGCGTATGGCTTACAACCACCGCATCAGCACTACCGCCTGTTGTTCCATTTCCATACTTATCGCCAGCTGCTAGAATGAACTTGTCTTTAATCTGGACCCAGGTCCCTCCGAAAAGTGTCCCTGGATTCGTAGAATTGGAGCTCCAGTATAAAGACCCGACAGGGTGCGTCTTATCCAGCATTTTACTCCAGACTCTTTTGAGTCCGGTATCATCTAAGAAAGGCATATTACTGTCCTCCCATTATTCTATTAATTAATGCGACGGGATTGAGCATCTTCTCCTGACAGAGTTTCAATGCTGCCTCCTTGGCGTTCCCGCCATGTTCCTTGACATACTGTTTCGCCTCTTCTAACCGAGGGTCGTCGGCTGATGTAGGAAGCGGCTCAGAAGTATTTCCATTTTGACGACTTGCATTAATATTACCAAGCAATGAAAAGTTATCCATTCAACTCCTCCAAAAGATTATCTACTTTCTTATATAGTTCATTAAACTTGTCAACAGTTACATATTCTTCCTTATGTGTGGCCTTATTCTCTTCAGGAGCTGACTCCCAATTAACAACACCACGCTTATATGAAGCGTTACCATACGAGTCCGTAACCTTAAGCCAAATTACATTATCTGCAGTTGAATCTGCCAGTATTACTGACGAATCTTTTCCAAGAGGGTACGACTTAGCGCCATTCTCTCCAGGCACGGCTGGAACCGTAACTGTCGGAGATAACTGCTGCGCTAAAGCACCTCCATAAAGTCCGAATGGATCATACATCTGAACCTCCTCCTCTCATCGTTTCAGTATGTTATTTGGAACACATCGTGCGTGAAGCCACTTGTTTCAAAGTGCTGCACGTGTCTTCTGTATTTAAAGCCACCCAAAATAGCGTCCACAAGTCCAGCAGACTTATCACTGCCATCGTTGCAGGCGCATATTAGAGTGACATCCCAATTGCTAGACGCTATATATGGATTATTATCAGCATAGCGTTCAGTTCTTGGTTTTTCTGAATAAATCAGACACGGATAGTGCATGTCTTTTGCAGGAGGCTTATGGTGATAGACATAAGGCGTTCCTAGGATCTCCCGTAGCTTTTTACTAAGCTCATGTTTCCTCGTTACCACTCCATACTCCTCCTAGTGATAGTATCATTCTGTGTTGGTCAACCTCAACGGAGGTCACCTTCCACTTCGTGCCTTCCCACTCGACATACTTAATATCCGCTTTATGAGTTCTAGCAAACTTATTGGCGACTATGCTGATTCTATTTCTGGAAACAAAGTCATCGTTAACCTGATTCTCTGACTGCTGATTATATAGTGCCTTAAGGATTGTTGCCTTGCACGATTTTCTCTCAATATGAGGACCCCAGTCGCCATCACCTGTTAAGTCTGCATTGCTCATATTGTAACCAACATAGACGCCCTTTCTCATTTGCTATTCTCCTTACTTAATTAGCCCTCTGGCTTTGTTGGTGTCTCTTTAATGAGCTTACCGTCCTTATCCAGCTTCAGTGGGGACTTAAATCCAAACTCAGACTCCTTCTTGGTTCCAACAACCATTGCAGAGAATGGCTTAACCAGGGCACCAGAGCAACGAGTCTCAATCAGGTACTTCATCTGGTTGAAATCAATGTCGAAGTCATCGAACATCTGTACAGCGCCGCCCTTATCTGCACCAACAACGTAGTCAGACAGGTCAACGACAATTACCATAGGATCGATGTCCTTGTTACGCTCGAAGATCTCATCTGGAACCTCAACGATGTTCTTTACACGCAGAGTTGTAGCCAGAGCTGCCTCATTAGCATACATAAGGTGACCGATGCCATCCTCGATCAGCAGAAGCTGAGCAAGAACAGATTCCTTGACGAACATGGTCTTGTTACCAGATCCCTTGTAGTTAGAATATCCAAGAATAATCTTACGAATAAGATCCTTAGCAGTGTCACTATCAGTAACAGCAGCTGCCTTAATCTTATAAGCATATAAATCATCATCGGATACGATTGGACGAATATGGATCTCCTGGATCTTATCCTCATCTGCTGCATTACGTCCATCACCTACCAGGATTGCACCTGCAATTTCCTCATCAAGCATGATTCTCATCTCACCCTTGAGGAATACAATTACATCGAAGGATACAATATCAATCACGTCATCACGATTGAGCTTATTCTTCTTATAAATAGTCTGAGGATCGGTAGATCTCTTAAGCAGGGTGAATACTTCATCCTTCTTCTTGTTGCCCTTGAAGTAACCCTTAGCACGAGCCTCATCTTCAGTGATGTTTGCAAACACGGACTTAACGCGTGCGAATGGAATGTGCTTTGTGCCATTCATGACCGATGCTACCCAAGCGGTCTCACGCTTAATAAACTCAGGACTATCAGTAATAGCCTTGGCATCCGGGAAGAGCAGATCAATATCTGTAATGCCATAATCCTCATTTTCTGCATGTGCCACGAAAGAATCTCTAAGAGAGCCATAAGACTTAACGTCTCTCATAGAATCCTCGAAAAAGTGCTGTACATTCTCAGCATGTGCTACATAATCCTGCTGCATAGCTGCAGACTGTGCGTCAAATACATTGTAGTGTGCCATATCGTTTAATTCTCCTTCATCAGAGTGCTCGACGTCGTCTTCTTCGAGGTATTCGTAATCCTCGTCGTCCTCGTCGTCATCATCGTCTTCGTAATCTTCCTCGAAGTCTTCGTCCTCGTCCTCATCTTCATAGTACTCATCGTCATCTAAATCAGAGTGCTGAACGTCTTCGTCGTCTTCGTCATCATCTTCATCCTCATCAGATACATCATCTGGTGTGGCAAGTAAAGCCTGCTGGACTAACTGGGTCACAGCTGCTCTCTGAGTATCATCCAGAGAGTCAAATACTTCACCTAACTCTTCTGGAGTCATTAACTCATCATCGCCCATATTATTCTCCTTATCTTCTTCGGAATGCTCCACGATATCACCTGGGGCATACGAGATGGAACCGGAACTGCTATAGATCTCAGCCTCAATCTCGTCACCTTCTTCGGACGAATGCATAACAGATGTCTGCTCAATGTGAGCCGTTGGGTCCGCTGGAGATAGAACTAAGCTTACCTCCTTGACGTCACCATTATACAGATTGCATCCCTGTCTCTGCAGGTTATTAGCCCATACACTAAGTGAATTAATATCACCATGTGAGACAAGCTCTTTTGAATCTCTGCCCATCTGTGTATTGTTAAAGGCACCGTAGACATTAAGGTTTCCTTCCTCATCTGTCTTTAAAAGTGCTTTACCAGCACAATACTGAGGGCCATCTTTATGGTTATGCATCCACATCAGTGGAACGATTCGTCCGTCATTGTGATCGAAAGCACCGGGTTTAAATACAGTGCCGTCAGTGCAACGAACATTTACTGTTGCCGCACGACCTACGAAATCGTATTTCATGTGTTACTCCTTTAATAGAAACCAATTCAAATCATAATCTCCATTGTTTCGTGATTGCAATTTATTGTCTTATCGTCTACGCTGGTTATATGATTCTAAAAAGCTTTCTATTTTGACTTCCTATTTAGTTGCTGGTTAATCCATGCCGATGCTGCAGTCGGTGCGCTTTGCTTCTTTTCAGTAGGCAAGCTTGTATCCACCTTCATGTTACCAGTTCCTAACCTACTAGCTTCTTTATCTGAGATGTTCAGATTCTTATTTCTAAGAGCATCCGCATCTGGATCATCAACAGGCTTAAAGCCAATAAGTCCTCTAAGTTCATTTGAAGATAGAATTGCATTACGTGTAAACTTATCTGCAATGTCGGCCATAGAATTAATCGGGACGAGCTTAAATGGATTACGGAAGTATGTAATAGCTTGTCCACGTGTTCTAGCATTTTTGGATAAGAACTTTCTAGTCATTTCCTCGACAATAGCCGATAGAATTGGCTCTACAGTTCCGTTGTAGTAATTTAATATAGTCTGTTCATCGGCAGTGCCGTCAAATACTGATTGTGTTAACCTCAACTGAGAATAAATCTCTTTCTTAAGCTTCTCAACCTGGTCTACAAGTTGATTGTTCGGAGATCTATTAAGCTGTATAATCTTATCTGAAATTCCTGCATATGCGATTCCATACCTTGAGCCATATAGCTGCGCTTCGAAATTCTTTCTACGCTCTTCAGCCTGTTTTCTCGTAGTATCAGCTCTCATGTCGTATGGAAACTGAATAATAACATCCATCTTTGCATAAGCGTCCTCATCAGATCTATCCAATAAAGACAGTTTTCTGTTGAGACGCTGCATCGATGAATTTGGCATGTTCATTACAGAATACAGCGGATTTTGGATAATAGCAGTACTTGACTTTGGGACAATAATCTCAGAACGCTTTCCAGTTCGCTCATCATAAGCCTCGACCTTGATACTAGTTGGGTACCATTGTTTAACGATTCCAACTCGTAAAGATCCAATATCGATAGCCTCTGAGTTATTAGGGTTTACGTTCGCATCAATTGGAACGATGGCTACAACGCCTTCGTCCAACATTGTCTGAACGGCATCTTGTATTAGGGCCCTCCCTGTCTGGTCCATGTTAGCTGATAATGTTAGACAATTATTTAATCCAGAGTTTACCTCTTCCTTAAATCGTCCGTTATCATCATTCTGTACATGCCGAATGTCAATGTTGCTACAATCGATTGAGATCTGGTTCGTAATGGCGGTAACTATAGAGGAGCTACTTCTATAATTTGTCCTAGCCCTATCTGGTCTAAAATAGTATCCACCATAACTGTCGCTTCGTTGCTCAGTTGGGCTACGATTCGCAAAAGCGTTCCATGCACGCCTAAACCGTTCTGCAATTTCTGGCATTTAACGCCTCCTACTTTTTCTTCTTCTTAGAAGCTTTCGATTTTGACTTCTTTGTTGGAACACCATTTGTTCCTGTTACGACTGGGTCACCTAGTGTAACTGTTGGTTCAGGATTCAGAGACTTCGATAAATTCTTCTTAGCCTTCTTGAGGGTCTTACCAGCCTTCTTAATAGCCTTACCAGCATGGTCTCTAACACCAACTAAACTTGTGTCGTATTCGAACTTTGCTTTATCAGCTTTCTTCTTATACTTTTTGCTTTCCTTTGTAGCAACCTTATACCCCTGCTTTGAGGCCTTGATGCTGTCACCCATATACGGGTCATTCTCGAATCCCCAGGTATCGCCCCACGCGGTCTTATAATACTTTGCTAACTCTTTGTTTTCCTTATACTTAGCATTAGCTTTCTTGTACTGCTTCTTAGCATCATTACCAACAATACGTCTACCAGCCTTATTTGCTATTCTTCCAGCGGTAGAAGCTCCCTCACTAATTGCTTTACCAGCGGCAGAAGCTCCTTCGCCAATTGCTCTTCCAGCTTTCTTAGCATTACGCTTAGCCTGTCTAGCTAGAATCTCGGCTTTATGCTGAGCATAGTAGGCTGCATTGTAGGCTTTCTCTTTTACTTTCTGCTTGGGATCAGTTCCCCATGAGTGTTCGACGTAATCGTCATAGTATCTACTCATTATTCAAAGCTCTCCTTAAATAACTTATATGCGACCCAGGCATCCATCATAGCAGCGACTGCATCGATCTTTGCCTCATATCGCTTCTTCATTAGTTTACGGTTACCGTTATTGTCTTCTGAAGTAATACAGTTGCCCATAGAGAACGCCATAAGCTCTTCATCAAATATCAATGCTCTTTCGCCAGCTAGATTCTTAAGCTCACCTAATGGCACTGACTCTGTCTTAGCACCCTGAATTACTTTAGTTACACAATAGTCACCACGATCGGTTGTCCATCTAGCCACGAAATCCTTGGCATTGTATGGATCGAATCCAAAGGCTCGAATGTCATATCCGCGTTCATAGGTGTGCTTCATCAGGTCCTCATATATCTCTGTCATGTCTAGAACGTTTCCATCCATAACAATCAGGCTACCTTCATTTATAAATGAATCGTATTTAATTCGCATAGCTAATGGTAGCTTTTGGTATGTGAGTGATGAAATATAACAGCGAGTCTTTATACCAAATGTTTGGTTCCTAAGTGGGAATAGGTATGTGAATGCACAGAAGTCGTTACCTTGAGACAAGTCGGCTCCGAGTGCACAAGGCATAGACCAGAAATCCTGAAGTCTATGTGGCTGCGTTTCTTCATACGTAAAGAAGTAGGTATAACCTTCCATAGGTATGCCAAATCTCTTTGCCAAAATATCATTTCTTGTAGCAGGAGCATTCTCAGCTCGTTCTTTCTCTTGCTGATACGTTTCATATGTTACAGTAAATCCTAAATTTGGATTCGCTTTTGCCCACATATTAGGGTCAGCAACTTCTGAAATATCATCTAGCCTATACCACCAAATCGATACGTGTGGATTTGGATACTCACCTTTTAGAATATCCATTAGCTCAAGCTTAATTGTGTCTCCAGGACCATTACGAACTGTACCCTCAGAAGATGTTGCAACAATTAGCCAGTCATCTAAGTTCTTAGAAGCTGACTGCTCGAGTGCACTGATTACATCTTCTCTAGTATCGCCAGATAGCCACTCATCGATAGTTGCGCACTTACATCTAAGACCTTGAAGCTTATCGATACTCATAGGTCTAATCTTTAGAATAGAACCAGTAATAAAGTTTTCGATACCCTTCTTAGTGGAAGCAAGTTTCATACGATTCATCTTAGAGCCGGTTGTATTCTGTAAACTTCCTTCTGTTAGGAACTTGAATACGTCTCCTCTTGCTTTTGTGATAGCAGTTCTGAAAGGATATAATACCTCATCTGCCTGATCCATAGTTGGCGCAGTTGTTACCTGCTGAGTTGTATCTGGATCTACAATTAAGTAATATGCCTGGACACACGTATCGTATAGAGATTTGGCAGCGCCTCGACCGACAATAAGATACTGTTTGTTAACAAGACGCTTTTTAATACGCCTATTAACGTATCGAACGCTTCTTCCGTCTGGAGATACCTCTGGCACACTTCTCTCTACGAAGTAATACCATCCAAATATCTCTTCTCCCCATACTTTAAATGACTCTAGGAGATGCAGTGGCGAACCATCCGTAAGAGTTAATTCATTCTCACAGAATTTAATCCATCCTTCTACAACATCTCCATCATAATATACATTTGGATTTCGGATAAGATCGTCAATTCGGTTCATCTCCATAGACACCAGCTCATTTACTGGAATCTGATGCGATCGGACCTTATCTCTAAATATACCGTAGTATTTCGGGGTAGCAGTATTACTTAACACGTCGGTCCATCACCCCTTTTTATCTCATTTTAGCTCCAGTTTCCTTAAAATACCGATCCTGATGTGTACGCACTGTATTGAAATCTTTCCAATTCTGTGCAGTCATAGAGTGGGTATATGGCGCTATGTTGCTTAGATCTCCAGAACGAATAGCCTTATCTAGAGCCTTCTCATAAGCTTTAGCACCAGTTGGGTCGTCACCTTGGATTAACTTCTTTGCACCACCGATTGCATTAGCTAATCCAACTCCCGTGTTGATTGCTTTGGTGGTCTTGTCCATAACACCAAGAACCTTATCGACTGCGCTCTTTTTCTTTGGCTGCAAATTCTTTTCATTCAGAGCCAATTGCGCAAGCCTTTGATCGCTGGAAAGTCTATTATAGGCCTCTGCAATCTGTTCGGGAGACATACGTCTTCGATTGTTATACACATCTACAGCTGAGCCGCTTGAAACAATCTTTCTAATTTGATCAGCTTCTAACTGTTTCTGCTTAGCTGCTATTCTAGCCCTGTTAAGAGTCTCAAGCTGTTTCTTTCTGGCTTTCTTTTCCTTATGCGTGAGCTTCACAAGTTCGCCATTCTTGCCAAGCTTATATCGAGCTTTGCCCTTAGGAGTAAGAGAGCCATCTTTGTTCTGATAACGTCTGACACCCCATTTCATGCCGAGGATTCCATGGTGAGCAACGTAATCGCCGTACATGTCAGCGTGAGAGACTGTATCATCGTAATATCTTCCCATCACTACCTCACTTTTCTTTAGCCCTTCTAACAGCATTATTGGCTACGGCTTTCATATACATCTTGTCATCAAACTCTCTCTGAGCATCTGTAACTTTATGCTTCATCACTGGGGTTGTTCTAGCAGTAGCTTTGTACTTGTAGCCTCGATATGAATTTAGGGCATTTCTACCGCTTGCGTCTAATATAGGGCCAATTACTCCTCCTGTAGCAAGTGATGATCCAATGAGAGGATGCCCCATTGCGGTAAGTGCTGTTCCGCCAGCAAGAACTGCGCCTGAGCCAGCAAGACCCATAAGAGTGTTCTTAGCCTGAACCTTTGGATCTAGATAGTTTTTCCTAGAGACTTCCAACCTTGTATAAGGGTCATTTGCGATCTTGTTCCAGCGATCCATAGTCTCTTTATTGAAACTATCTCTCTCTTTTACAGTGGCACTATGCTCTTTACTTATAGCATTATACTGCTTCTTGAGTGCTGCATACTTTGGATGGCTCTTATCCATCTTGGCTAACTTCCGTTCCAACACACCCTTTTTCTTATCAAGTGCTGCAATCTTAGAATTATAAGTTGCTAATTCTTCCATGGAGTCGTTCATTCTGTTGGTTACACCACGAGCTTTTTTCTTTCTAGCATAGTAGCCAGTTCCGACAACATCTGCGGCGTAACGCTTTCTTCCAGCAGGAGTCAAATGACCTTTAGCATCTTGGTAACGTCTGACACCCCATTTCATTCCGAGGATTCCATGGTGAGCTACATAGTCGTCTTCGTCAGAGTGCGTGACATAGTCGTTATAGTATCTACTCATCATGTACCTCCTTAGTTAAGAGGCTCTAACTTAGATGCCATTACAAATGCATCCTTACCCTTAAAGCGGATTGGAAGGAAGCCGTTCTCAGGTTCTCCATTTGCCTTGACAGTAGCTCCGTTATCGAGCTGGCCAATGACATTAGAATTGTCTTTGAAGTATGCGTTAGTAGAACGCACATTCAATTTCGCGCCAGTAGAAGTAACTACCTTAAATGTGTCTGGCTTCTTTGGCTCCTCTACAGGTGCTGTCTCTACTACTGGCTGGGTATTCTCTTCAACCCGGTTATTCTTGTTCTTTTCCATTAGATGTACTCCTTATACTATTACTCGCCTGAAGACAACTCAACCATAAGTGTCCATTCGGCTTCTCTAGCAAAAGACTTATACTCTGCTAAAGTTGCTGCTGACATAGAACCTCCGTTAACTGCAATATTAGCTCGTGTTGCAACATATGACTTTACAGTCTCGATGTACTGATCGTCAATCTCAAAGTCGCTCCAAGTATCGGTCACATCTTTGACTGCAAAGATCTTCTTTGGTCCAATACCTTGACGATGCAAAGCTAAGAATGATAAGTTAGCGGAAAGCTTAATGTCAACATCAAAGTCGTCGTCATCTGGTTCCAGATCACAAGCGACTCGTAATGTCCTTAAAATACTACCGTCGTCAGTCATGGTATTGCTTTCCTCCTTACCATAGCTTTGTATCACCTGGCTTACGCTCTGGAACTGCAATTGAGATTCGGTCCGTGAGATGATACGTTATTATGTCGTGTGTGAGCTTGGACAGTGTTATAAGATTCTCTGGGTCATACAGGCATGGCCGATTCTCTAGAATATCATCTTTGGTAATAGGATTTATGTGATGTACATATGGTGAACCTACTATCTTAAACTCTTCGCCGGGCATAGCAATGTCGTGGCCTTTGTCACGAACAACTATCCTTGACCTTCTAGATCTCCATAGTCTTCCTGTATAGAACGCTTGGTTTAAATATCTGTCTTCTCCAAATGTTTGTTCACCTATCTCACCGTCTAGCATGAGATACATGACTCGTTCCTCATAAGTTTTTAGTTGCATTAATTCGCTATAACTCTTGAGCTTACTCATCTGTATCTGCTCCTTCCGGGGCGACACCTCTATAAGATGCTAAAGACTTCATAGCTTTGTCATACAGCTCTTCAATGTGTGCGGTAGACGCTAATGCTTCGGTCTTAGCTTTAAGCAGTTCACCTTCTAACTTAAGTTTCTCCCTTTCAAGCTGCTCCTTTTCGGAACCTAACTTTAAGAAGTATACTAAGACCTGGGAAGAAGCAGTACCGTCCTTAATTCGAGCTGCTGCCTGGGCATATGCGTCAGATATGATCTGATTCTCGTATGCGCCCTGCGATTGCATAGGTCCTCCTAGACTTTCGGACTCTTTCTTAGTTCTTCCTATGGTCTTCGTCCTCCTTTCAAATATCTTCCCTGCACTTTGTTGGCACTTCGCGTAAGATTCCACACTCTTTCCATAGTCTTTTGAAACTCTTGAAAGGAGAAAGCCGGACCGAAAGCTTAACTACAGTGAGCATGGAACCTTATGTGAAGTGCCAGCGGGCAGGAAACCTCCAGAAACAAAATATCAAATTTCCCTCCGGAGAATTTTTAAAG
>Ga0256404_1003896_pt1 | contig 29293 bp, 30 predicted proteins | sample RumenRJG_01DNA_FD_185990 | JGI IMG/M metagenome (GOLD analysis project Ga0256404, IMG submission 185990) | Bovine rumen microbial communities from Lethbridge, Alberta, Canada - RJG_01 | ecosystem: Host-associated > Mammals > Digestive system > Stomach > Rumen | place: Canada: Alberta | collected...
CAACGCCGAGTTCTACAGGGATGTCGCCGAGAAGTCTCTCCACGATCTTCGTATATCCGCCTACCGGGATGCCCTGGTAAGGGTCGTTGAAGTAGTTGTTGTCGAAAGTGAAGCGGAAAGGCAGCCTTTTAATAATGAAAGAAGGCAGTTCTGTACAGTCCCGTCCCCACTGCTTCTCCGTATACCCCTTGATCAGCTTGGTATAGACATCTCTGCCCGCAAGGGAGAGCGCCTGCTCCTCAAGGTTTGAGGGATTCTCGACCGCCGCTTCGCGTCTCTGCTTCTCAATGATCTCCATTGCCTGCGCCGGAGTCTGAATGTTCCACATCTTGCTGAATGTGTTCATATTAAAAGGAAGATTGTAGAGCTCGTCCTTATAGCGCGCCACGGGACAATTTATATAATTGTTGAACTCCGCGAAGTTCTGTACATATTTCCATACTTCTTTATCAGAAGTGTGGAAGATATGCGCGCCGTACCGGTGAACGTTGATCCCGTTCTTTTTCTCAGTGTAAATATTTCCCGCAATATGATCCCTGCGGTCGATCACATAACACTTTTTTCCGGCCTTTTCCATCTCATGAGCGAAAACCGCTCCATACAACCCTGCGCCAACGATCAGATAATCAAACTGCATAGCCACCTCTAATTTCAAATGTTTTGTCAGTTATTACTCGTTCTCTTCTTCCCGATACTCCGGAATATGTGTGTAGTCCTCCATGATGTCCAGAACTTTCTTTTTTCCGGCCTTGTTGAGTTTCCAATACTTCTCCATCACACGGCGTGTCGCGATCTGGGAGGACAGCGAGTTCCCCTCTTCGAGAGGCGTAAAATCCAACGGGTTGAGAGACAGCGCCTCGCAGATCCGGATGACTGTGTTGTAAGCCATTCCGTCGACTCCCCTCTCCAATGCTGTGATCAGCGTGCTGTAAGGAATATTCATCACTACGGCAAACTGCCTGATACTCTTGTATCTTGATAGAATGACTCCCTTCAGGATTTCTGCCTTCTTCTTACTGTCCATCTCTGAAACCTCCCTTTCATGTTAAAACTATCTAGTCCTAAGTCTCAGTCCCCTGCTCCCGATCCGGATTCCATTCTGTACCGGGTTAGTCATTTAAAAAATAGTATTTCAACAATTTAATATTATACCATTAATTTAACAGTAAACACAATGTTTTGTTCCCTGTAAGCTGCACTGATTTGGGCACCGTTCGCGGCAGCGATCGCACGCGCCGCGCTCAGGCCGATCCCGTAACCGCCCTTTTTCTGCGTCCTGGCTTCATCTCTGCGGTAGAAGCGGTCGAAAAGGCGCTCCGGGTTGTCCTCAACATCCTTGGGATCAATCGTATTCTGCTCCCTGAGGATCACAGAATTTCCTTCCCTCGAAACAGTTACCGAGATCTCACCGCCTTCCGGCGTATACTTAACCGCGTTGTCGAGCAGGATCCCGACCAGCTGCCCCATACTGTCGCGGTTCGCCTTTACCGCGATCTCCGGTGCTTCCACGCTGAGCGACTGTCTCTTTTCCCGGGCCGGCTCCTCAAATGGCGCCGCCGACTCTCTGACCAGCTCTCCCAGGTCAAAATTCTGCATCGGGAGGTTCAGGTCCGCCTCATCCATTTTCGAGAGAGTCAGAAGGTTCTGCATAAGATCATTGAGCCGCCGGGTCTGGGCCTTGATGTTCCGGGTCCATTTGCTCTCCCCGTTGAAAAGTTCCAAAGCCTCAGTATTAGCCATTATTATGGCCAGCGGCGTCTTGAGCTCATGGCCGGCGTTTGTGACAAACTGCTTCTGCCTCACAATATTTTCGGCAATGGGCGCGATCGCTCTGCGCGAGAGGGCGCTCACAAAGACAAGCATCAGGATCCAGGCAGCGGCCGCGATGATCAGAGAGATCACAATAACAGAGAGTATCGAAGAGACCTGGGATGAGATATCGACAAACGCCGCCGTTTTTCCGTCTTCGTTATCCTTTATATAATACATGAAATTTCCGATGATCCCGGACTGCTTCCCGCCTGCGACCGCCTGCTTTCCGTATTCCTCCGCTTCTTCGCCTGTAACAGAGTAGATGCTGCCCGTATCAGCGGACTCGATCCCGCCGTCAGTGTCAAAACGCACCACAAAAAACCTGACCGCCATCATGTCGTCAGGCGACATCCTGCCCCCGTCAAACGGCTTTTCGAATTCTTCCCTGTCCGGCCGGTCCCGTTTCATTTTCTCGAAATCCGGGATCCCGCCGCTGTTAGCGAGCATTTCGGCAGTATTCTTTTCCTTAGTATATACATCGAAGGAATAGATCCCGCTGATCGCGCAGATCACCGCCAGCAGAAGGACAGAGATGGCAGTCATCGCTGTTTTGACAAATTTGATCTGCAGCGTTCTGACCATGTTCTCTCCTGCTTAAAATGTAAGTGTGTAGCCGATGTTTCTCTTCGCCGTGATCTTTACGCCGGATCCCACTGACGCGATCCGTTTCCGCAGATACGAAATATATACCCAGACCGCTCCCACATCCGCGTCTGTATCATATCCCCAGACCTTCTCGAGAAGGTCCTCCGAGGAGAGATAGATCCCGTGATTGAGCATCAGGGTCTCCATCATCTGATATTCCACTTTGGGCAGCACCACTGACTTGCTGCCGCATCTGAGTTCCGAACTCCCGCTGTCCAGCACCAGGTCTCCGAATTTCCTCTCATCCGGCTGATACTCCTCCCTTCGGCGGAGCATCGCCCTGATCCTCGCAAGGAGCTCGCCCATCGCGAAAGGTTTGACAAGATAGTCGTCCGCGCCGGCGTCGAGTCCCTCGATGCGGTCCTCGATCTGCGACTTGGCCGTCAGGAGAAGCACCGGCGTGCGGCACCCTTCCTTCCTGATCTGCGTCAGCACTTCGATGCCCGTCTTTCCGGGCATCATGACATCCAGGATGATCCCGTCATAGCTGCCGCCGTGAATATAATCCAGAGCCTCTATCCCGTCATAAACAGCGTCCACCTGATACCTGTGATATTCCAGGATATCCGTAACGGCCTCGGACATGGCCGGCTCGTCTTCCGCCAAAAGCAGTTTCATTTTCGCTCCTCTTTGATCACGCTGGTCTGCCGATCCGCCCTGTGAGGATCAGGCATTTAGTTCGTTCCGCTCTGTGCCGCTGTCTCGGCGGGCGCCGCTGCCTCCGCGGGCGCCTCCGCTTCCACTTCCACCTCAGTATAGGAGCCGTTCGGAGTCCAGCCGAGTTTTTCTGCGATCACGGGATTATAATATGCGTTTGCAGTGTCTCGCATGCGGTCGATGGAAATCTTGGAGATGTCGCCTCTCTCCTCGTAATCGTCGGCCTCCCAGTCCTCGTTGTTATACTCATCCGCCTTGTCGATTCCGTAGATCATGACATCATAAGCGACTTCCGCTGTGCGCTTGCCCATCTCGTAATAATCAATTCCGTAGGCGGCCAGAGCGCCGTCTTTGCACATGCTCTCATTGGAAGCGAAAACCTTTGTTTCCTTTTCCAGAGAGATCCTCTTCACCGCGCTCATATTTCTTGAGAGCGCGTCGTCATTGGGCAGATACAGTGTGCCGCACTCTCCGCACGCATTTGTGACAGCGCTCTCAAGGCCGCTGTCATCTGTGAAAGTATACTCTTTATAATCTACGCCGGCGTCATCGAGATAACTCTTCATGAGTTTGACCTGGAAACCGGAGCTCACTTCTTCGCTGCAATACACGATGCCGATAGTATCCCCGTCCGCCACATTCAGAAGGTAGTCCTTCTGGGTCTGCATGGGCGGCAGGTCCGAAATTCCCGTAACATTTCCCCCGGGCTCATTTACGCTGCTCACGCCGCCTGCGATGAGGAAATCCGTGATGCCTGTCCCGACAATAGGAATATCCTTCGTCGCGTTATAAGCGCGCCTGAGCGCCAGAGTGCCTCCGGCCAGAATAAGATCGTCCTTATCCTGGAGGAAATGATCGACAATAATATCGCACCCCAGCTCGGTGCCGTCAGCGACCTGATAATCGACTTCAACGTCGTCTCCCATAAGTTCCTTTATCTCTTCCTGGAATCCCCGGGACGCCAGGCTGAGCGCTTCATTTCCGGACTGCTGGATGATACCCACGTAGTATTTCCCTTCCTCGTGGACTGCGGGAGTATAAGTCTCCACTACCGCCGCTTCTTCTGTAGCAGCCTCCGCGGCTTTATTCTCAGCTTCTTTCTTGCCGCCCTTTCCTCCGCACGCCGTCAGCGTGGCCATAACGCAGCACAGAACCGCTGCCATCAGTTTCCTGTTCATGTAAATATCCTCGTTCTTCCCGTAAATATTCATTATTGTGCGCTCCAATGCCGGATGCACATATAATCTCCACGATATTATACCCCACCCACCACTGAAAAAGAAGTCGGATTTTCACATCCGCGCGCCGTTTATCCGGGTATGACACTTTATTTTCACCTTTTCGGATATATAATCAATATAGTATTGTCAGAAAGGCAGGGTAAGCAAATGCAGGCCGAATTAAGAAGGCAAAATATAATAGAAGCGCTCAGAAGTTCCAGCGGTCCCGTATCCGCAGGGAGACTTGCGGCAATGTTCAGAGTCAGCCGCCAGATCATCGTGGGGGACATCGCGCTCCTTCGGGCTTCGGGCACAGATATAACCGCGACGCCCCGGGGCTATATCCTGACAAAGGCGAGCGACGGAATCGTCCGCAGGATCCCCTGCCGTCACAGACCGGAGGATATGACGGAAGAACTCCGGATCCTCGTCGACAACGGATGCCTGATAAAAGACGTCATTGTTGAGCACCCCATATACGGGCAGCTCGTGGGACAGCTCGATATTTCCACCCGTCACGACGTCGATGAATTCATTGCCCAGGTATTTCGCAGCGACGCCGCGCCGCTCAGCGACCTGACCGGAGGGATCCATCTGCACACGATCGTCTGCCCGGACGAAGAGACCTATGACAGAGTGCTGGAGAAACTGAGAAGCCGGGGCTTCATCTTCGAAGATCACAACTGAGACTTTGAGGGCAGGTATTGACAAAGCAACTGCTTTCATTAATAATACATGGGATGTGTCAAGACACCTGTCAACCTGTAGGTTTACAGATAATGTGGCAGAAAGGAAAAAGGAAATAAAAGTGAAAGAATTTCTCAAAAGAAAGAACATCGTGATCTCAGCGAAGCGTTACGGTATAGACGCCCTCGGAGCTATGGCTCAGGGTCTCTTCGCTTCTCTTTTGATCGGAACGATCCTCAATACGCTGGGAACCCAGCTGGGAATCCCCGCGCTCTCCGCCTGCGGCGGCTACGCTTCCGCTATGAGCGGCCCCGCGATGGCGATCGCCATCGGTTATGCCCTGCAGGCGCCTCCCCTGGTCCTGTTCTCCCTCGCTACAGTCGGTTATGCGGCTAACGCACTGGGAAGCACCACTCTGAGCGGCGGAAGCGGTGCCGGCGGACCTCTTGCCGTTCTGTTCATCGCCGTCATCGCGGCGGAATGCGGCAAGGCTGTATCAAAGGAGACGAAGGTAGATATACTGGTCACCCCTTTGGTCACGATCCTTGTCGGCGTCGGGCTCTCAGCGCTTATCGCGCCCGCGATCGGCACAGCCGCTTCGAGCGTAGGCTCAGTCATCATGTGGGCGACAGATCTTCAGCCTTTCCTGATGGGCATCGTTGTATCTGTAGTTATCGGAATGGCACTGACCCTTCCCATCTCCTCCGCGGCGATCTGCGCGGCGCTGGGACTCACGGGTCTTGCCGGAGGCGCCGCGGTCGCAGGCTGCTGTGCCCAGATGATCGGATTCGCGGTCATGTCCTTTAAAGAGAACAAATGGGGCGGCCTGGTTTCTCAGGGTATCGGCACTTCCATGCTTCAGATGGGCAACATTGTCAGAAATCCCAGGATCTGGATCCCTCCGATCATCACCTCTGCGATCACAGGTCCCATTGCCACATGTATCTTCCGCCTGCAGATGAACGATCCCGCCAGCGCCGTGGCCTCCGGAATGGGCACCTGCGGTCTCGTGGGACAGATCGGCGTCTACGCCGGATGGGTCTCCGATGTCGCCGCAGGCACCAAGGCAGCCATCACTGCTATGGACTGGATCGGCCTGGTCCTGATCTCCTTCGTTCTCCCCGCAGTGCTCACTCCCCTGATCGCCATGCCTCTTCGCAAGGCCGGCTGGATCAAGGACGGAGATATGAAACTTCAGTAAAAAGCAGCTGCCGCGTCAGAAACAGCAGCATTAAAAGAGCTGTGAGAAATGACCTCTTATCGTCATTTCCCACAGCTCTTTAGATTACACATATATCACTCGTCCTGGTGAGGGCTTCCGATCCCCACAACAGCAGAGATCCCCGCGACGATCCCCATAAGGACCGCGAGAAGCGCGGCGAGTCCGAGTCCCGACAGTGCAACGATCACTCCGATATCCATTCCGATTACCTCCACAAACTAATACATTCTGTTCACGATCAGGCTTCAGGCGTCTTATTCCTGCCCTGCATTTTTCTCTTCGCTCTGAGGCGCTTCCGCTTCGGGAGCCTTCTGCTCCTTCACGGGAGCAGCGCTGTCCTCTACATCAGAGGCAGGTTTCATGATCCTTGCGCCGCATTCGGGGCAGAAACTCATTCCCTTCATGATCCTGCTTCCGCAGTTCGGGCACTTCATGTCGGATCTCAGTTCACTGATCCTGGACTCGTTGAGGGCGATCACTTCCTCCTCTGATCTTACATATCTGACCCTGGAATAGAACTCCTTCCAGTTTCCGAGTACGATCCTGCGGGACGCGTCGTCTCCGTTTTCCTCTTCCAGAGCGCTCCTGATCTGTTCAGAAGTCATGCCTGCAAACGCTTCCTTCACCAGCAGTTCGCCAAGTTCCTCGTAAAGTTCCCGGATCTTCCTCCTGGATTCGGAAATCTCGGCGTTCATTGTGACCACATCCGCGATCTCCTTCGTCTTCTGCAGAGCGCCCTGGCCACCCAGTGTCAATTTGTCTCTCAGTTCATCCCAAAAAGCCATATTCATCCCCCTGTTTGTCCTTCCGGCTTTCTTGATCAGCGCCGCTTACGCATATTTCTGCACAACAGCGGTGAGTCTGGGAAGGATCTGTGATTTCCTGGAAAGCACTCCGGTCTGGAGCGTCCTTGTCTCGCCTTCTTTGTTCGGGAAAGCTTCCATAGCCCAGGCGCTCTTTTCTCCGGCCGCGAAGACCACAGAGCCGTTCTCGATAATACTGGTAAATACCATGAGGCACAGATCCAGCTCTTTCTTCTTCACAAATCTTTCCAGCAGTTCCTCAACCTGGCTCTCCATCTCTCTCGCGATGTCTCCGGAAGTGACGATGACTTGCGAGATCATCGTCTTGCAGCCCTCGATATTGAAGAACTTGATATCCTGGTTGAGCAGTTCGTTCAGCGTCTTGCCCTTGATATTGGCACTGACAGAGAACATATCCAAAGCGAACTGGTCAATGTCGAGCCCTGCGATCCCCGCCAGGAACTGCGCCGTCGCGATATCCTTGGACGTCGTCGTGGGCGACTGGAATTTCAGCGTATCCGACAGGATCGCGCCAAGGATCAGTCCCGCGAGGTTCTTGGGAAGCGGGATCTGATTCTCCCTGAAGATCGTTGCGACAATGGTCGCTGAGCTTCCGATGATCTCATTTCTAAAGGCTACAGGCTGATTGGTAGAAAAATCATTGATCCTGTGGTGGTCAATTACCTCGAGGACCTCCGCCTTCTCGATCCCCTTCACTGACTGGGAGAATTCGTTGTGGTCCACAAGGATGATCTTCTTGCTGCCTGTATTCATGACATGGTAGCGGGATACATAGCCGAGGAGTCTCTCGTCGTCATCGATGACCGGATAGGCGTGGTAACGGCTGCGCAGCATCTTGCGCCCCGCGTCCTCCACGAGTTCCGACGCATAGAATTTGACGGGATTTGTCGTCATGATCTGGGATACTCTCGGGGCAAAATATACATATCTCGATGTATTCATAGTTCCGTGACCGGAGATGACCACTGAGCAGTGGCACTCTTTTGCCACCTCCAGGACTTCGGGCGCCACACTGTCTGCGCGCACGACGATCATCGTCGAGGCTCCCTGGCGGATCAGGTCGATCTGCGCCTTGGCATCGCTTCCTGTAATGATGATCCTGTCCTTGACGTCGAATTTCGAGAGATCCTCGCTGGTGATGGCAATTACGCCAACTTTTCCATTCGTTCTGGATTCCGGGTCCTTGTAGATGATCCTGCCGTTGATCGCGGTGCAGATACACTCGAGCGGAGTATCCTTGAGGAGTCTCGACGTGCTGTCCGTATCTCCCATCGCGATGTCCGCGGCGTCGCTTCTCGTGACGATGCCCAGGAGCCTTCTCTCCTCATCGACGACACTGCATATCTGCCTGTTATTCTTGGCAAGGACCCTGATCGCCTCAAACAGAGTCTTGTCAGGCTCGATGGATACCGGCTCGTCGAGAGCAATCTCCCCGAGTTTGAATCTGGCGTCCTCCAGCAGCATCGGCTGCTCAAATCCGAAGCGGTTAAGCAGATATTTGGTCTCAGCGCTCAGTTTGCCGAGACGGCAAGGTACCGCCTTGATCCCGTTTGCTCTCTTATAAAATGCGTAACCTATCGCCGCAGCAATCGAATCTGTATCCGGATGTCTGTGGCCTGTAACGTATACACGATTCTGCTCCATATGCGTTACCCTCCTTATTAACAAATGTAACACATCCCGGGAGAAAAATCATCCGGATTCCTCGCCGGAGCCGTCTTCCGCTTCGTCTTCCTCTTCCTCGTACTCGCCCGGCCATTCATATTCGGATTCCGCGTCGACAACGCCCAGATATTCCTCCAGGCAAAGTCCGTTGGTCATGATGTATTCTGCGGCTTCCGTCCCCACATACCGGTAGTGCCAGGGCTCATATGTGATCCCTGTGATCTCCTGCTTGTCCTTGGGATAGCGGAGTATAAATCCGTATTCCCAGCAGTGTTCCATAAGCCACTGCTGCGTATCGTTGTCCTCCTGACTCTCGTCCAGGATCTGCCTTCCGGAATAGACGATATCCGCCGCAAGCCCCGCCTCGTGCTCGCTCGATCCGGGCACCGCCACATTTCTGGCCGTCTCCTCGATCGCCTCTTCCTCTGACATGCCGCTGTACATAAACTTCCTTACGTCGCTGTTAAACAGCCGCTCCTGCTTGCTCCTCTCCCTGTAAGAGCTGCAGATCAGCGGAGAGCAGCCTTCGTCCCTGCAGTCGGAAAGCATATCGCTCAGGTGCTCCGCGGCGCACGCGTCCATCCGGTGCCCGTACTCCACATACTCCAGGTCCGCCTCATAGTCTTCCGGCAGCAGATGCCAGGGGTTTATGAGGATCATCTCCTTTCCCCAGTACTTGCTGTCCGTAAAAGACAGGACAGTACCTGTGGCGGTCTCTCCGTCTTCCTGTACCTTGGCGTAAGCCGCGGAGCGGCTCCCGTCATTTTTTGCCGGCTCCGTTTCCGCGGCAGTCTCAGAGGAGATTTCCGAGTCCTTCTCCGCATTCGTAACGCCGGTCCCGGCAGTCTCGACTCTGGCCTCACCGGCCTTCGCCGATTCCGTATACCTGCCGGTCAGTTCTCTGTGTGAATATGTTCCAATAAGGACCGCGGCAGCCGCGAGAAGCGCTTCAGCCGCCACAAATTCCTTATAGCCGATCTTTCTCTTTTTCAGGTCGATCATTAACACTTGCCTTTCAGTCTTTTTTCTCGCTGTCTCACTCAAATACCGAAGCGCACTCCTGCAGCCTCTCTATGATGTTGATCCTCTGGGGGCATGCGCCTTCGCACTGACCGCACTGAATGCAGTCAGAAGCCTTTCCCTTGCCTGCCGTAGATCTGTCGTACTCCGCCTGTCCTCTCTCCATCATCCCGAAGATCATCTGTTTGTTGCGCGCGGAGAAGATATCCGGGATCGGGATATTCATGGGACATCCCGGCGCACAGTAATTACAGCCCGTGCAGGGGATGGACGGAATCGCCGCAAGCGCTTCCTGTGCCTTCGCGATCACTTCCTGCTCCTCTTTGCTGAGAGGTTTGAAAGCGGAGGGCTTCATATAGGACAGGTTGTCCTTCATCTGTTCGATATTGGACATTCCGCTCAGTACAGTCAGGATCCCGGGCAGAGACGCCACATAGCGGATCGCCCACGAAGGAAGGGATGCGCCCGGATCTGCTGCTTTCAGGATCTCCTGCACGCTCATCGGCGGATTTGCCAGAGTTCCTCCCTTTACGGGCTCCATGACAACGATCGGGACGCCGTGCTTTCTGGCCACTTCATAGTTGGCTCTTGAAGTGACGCTCGGGTTCTCCCAGTCCGCGTAGTTGATCTGAAGCTGTATAAAGTCAACATCGGGATGTTCTGTCAATATTTTGTCCAGCAGTTCCGGAGTCGCGTGGAAGGAAAAGCCGTAGTTCTTTACAAGGCCTTCCTCCTTGAGCCCCTTCACATAGTCCCATATGCCGTACTCGTCATATTTCTTATAATTGTTGGTCTGGATCGCGTGCAGCAGATAGAAGTCAAAATATCCCGCGCCGGTCCTCTCCAGACTGATCCGGAACTGTCTCTTGCATTCTTCCTCATTCGCGGCCATGAGAAACGCGTTGATCTTGGTGGCCAGCGTGAAACTGTCTCTGGGATAGCGGTCCACAAGGGCCTCTTTGGCTGCTTTCTCGGAAGCGCCGTCCTTTCCGTAGACGAAAGCCGTGTCAAAATAAGTGAGCCCCGCTTCCATGAACATATCTACCATTGTCTTGGTCTGTTCGATATCGATCCTGTCCGGCTCGCCGGGCATTGTGGGAAGGCGCATCAGTCCAAATCCCAGTTTGGGGGTGTCCAGTAAACTCATTGTACTCCTCCTTATTCTTTCAACACGATGAAATGTTTCTGCCAGGTCATTCCATAAGATGTCAACTTTTTACCCCTGCAGTCCTTCAGATCTGCATAGGAACGCCGTTCAGGGCCGCGCTCACAAGCCCGCTCTTGCCGTCATAGACAAGTTTGAGGGAGAAGAAGGGCTCATCCTTTGCCAGCAGGCGAAAGAATATTTTGTCCCCCTCCCATATATTGAGGTCCTCGATCCTTTCCCTGGGGACCCATTCCAGAACGCCCTCGTCGCATTCCTGAGGCGCTCCCGTAAATCCGTCCGCCGTGAACAGATGCATATACTCAGTGACGCCGTCTCCGGAGACAAAGGTCACGATTCCTCTGAACCTGTAGGAAGTCAGGGTATAGCCGGTCTCTTCCCGCACTTCGCGGAGCACGCATTCTTCAGGGCTCTCGTCCTGCTCGAAATGACCGCCCACGCCGATCCACTTGTCCTTATTTACGTCATTCTTCTTCACCACGCGGTGAAGCATGAGATACTCATTTTCCCGCTCCAGATAACAGAGTGTGCTCAGCTCTGCCTGCATTGCAGTCTCCTCCTCATGTTGTCAATATCCCCGGACATCGAAACCGCGCTCTCCGTTCGCGAGGGGGATCTCCTCCACTTCCATATCGTCGATGCGGATCCAGTGTCCGCTTCGAAGATGCGTCAGCACTTTTCCGATCGCCGCGGGAGTTCCCTGAACCTCCATCTCTACCGAGCCGTCCGGCAGGTTCTCCACCCACCCGGTCGCTCCGTATGCTCTGCAGGCATACATCGCCTGGTACCGAAAGCCGACGCCCTGTACTCTTCCGCGGAAAATGATATGTTCCCGTATCCGGTCCCTCTCGGGGTCAAAACCCGCCATCCGCGCTCCTTTCTGCCTCATGAGCAGCGCCATGAAGTCCTCGTCCGCAGTCACCGTATCAGGATCGGGATCCTCGTCTTGTCCGCCCCGGGCAAAATATCTCTCGAGGCCACCCAGCGGATCGAATTTCCCGTTCTCGTTCCAGCAGATCTCCCTGATCAGCGCCCGGTTCTTCCAGATCAGCCAGGCGGCTGCCGCGATCGCCATTGCCCACAGAAGGATAGTTCCTATCAGGGAACGCATCGTCTCGTGATCCATATAAACCCTCTCAGTTTCTGTTCGCAAACCTCAGGAGCATATTTGCAATGCTGCCGTATTCAACATATTCCAGATCCTTGATCCGGAGTTTTACCTGCGGCAGGTCCTCTGCCGTCTCCGGGTCCACGCAGTCCAGAAGGGCCCTGCCTTTCTCGATCCCGCGCACATAGCCGCAAAGCAGTTCATCCTCCCCGATCCTGCAGACCGTTACCAGCGCGTCCTCCCTCTCTGCAGTCCGAAGGACCTGGGTCAGGACAGGGCCTTCCGGGTTCAGCGTCAGCTCCGGCAGCGTAAACCATGCGCTGTAGGGATGCCCGGCCGCGTATCGCATATACTTGCGGATCTTCTGAAGATATGGAGTGTCAGGCACCATTTCCTTTACCGTCTTAAGAGGCATCGCGTAGTAGGCGCTGGCTTTGCCCTCCTCATCGATCCCCATAAATACAATATCGTCATCATTGCGGGCAACGACCCTGCCTACCGTAAAAGCGCCCGAATCGTCCGTATATATCTCGTAAATCCTGTCTTCCATCTCTTATTGCTCCTGCCGGCTCGCACTGTCAGCGCGATGATCTTCCTTTTTAGTATATCAGTATATATACCATGGTTTGTCTCAACATGCAAAAAACTGCAGGAATTTTTCATTCCTGCAGTCATAAAGTCCGCCTTTGTACCATGGGTAAGCGCCGGCTGTCCTTTGATGTATTACCTTTCCGATGTCATGCCCGCAGCCTCTTTCGCTTTCCTGATGTACTCTTCGCGGACCCCTTGCGGCGATAGGATCCTCATCTTCGGACTGTATCTGAATACCCAGCTGTAAAAAGAGGGACTTACACTGACCGTTGCCTTGATATAAAATCTGCCCTTTATGCTCCTGCGGATTCCCACAGTCTCTCCGAATCTCTCCCGGATCATATTCTCAAGTTCGTCATCGCACTCGAGAGTCACTTCCTTCAGCGCGCCGGTCTCCATACCAAACATGCCGTTTAACAGCCGGGATAGTTCTGATCCGGAGATATGCGGATCTCCCTTGAGCGGGAGCACCTTGGTCCGGGTCATACGGTCAAGGCGGTAGACCTCGAATTTCCTGCCGCCCGCGCCGAATCCGCAGACATAGTAAAGATCGCCGCTGCTTCTGATCATAACCGGCGTCATGACGATCCGCTCGCTTTCTCTTTCGCCGGACGCGGCTCCGCTGCCGGCAGGCTTGCGGTACATAAACTCGATCTTCCTGCCTCCGTAAACAGCTTCCGTGATCCTGTCGGTACTGTAATAAACCTGTTCGCTCACCTGCCCCGAATTGCTGCCGTAATAGAGATTCTTTTCAATCTTCTCCGCCTGGTGAATACTTAACAGGGAAAGCAGCTTGCCGATCAGTTTCCTCTTCTTCTCTCCCGATATCGATTTGTTGGGCGCAATGCCGTCCGCCAGAAGCTTGATCTCAGGGACTTCAAATATGCGGCTTCCAACAAAATATGAGTTGTAAAAGCTCTTGGAGACTATGACGTCGATCCCCTCCTCAATAAGGACCTCGATGTCATCCTTGACTGTCTTGCGGCTGGCGTTAGCATCTTCCCGTCTCAAAAAATCCACCAGATCATTTGTAGTCGCCTGGTGGTCCTCGTCGGTGTTATCCATAAGATAACGATACAGATGAATAAGCCTCTGCTTGTTGCGGATCGCGCTCATCCGAGCCTCCTCTTATCACAATCACTCCGTTACAGAGGTATTATACAATTCCGTGACATTTGTGTCAACGAACGTCCCATTCAGTATCAAATACTGAAACATTTGTATCAAGCACTGCATATTGTTCCATTCAGAGCGCCGGCATGTTATAATATATCGATTATGTTTGCTTTTTATTGATGAAGTATTTACAAGACTACTGTTTTTGATGATTCAGAAAGCCGCGCCTTTATATGGAAGACCTTTTGTTTTATTTGACCGGTAATATAAAAAAGAGCGGACTAACCGTCAATGAATTCTGCTCGCAGGTCGGGATCTCCCGGCAAAAGTTTTATCGCTTTGTTAAGGAACCTTTCAGGTTCACCAGCCAGAACATTAAGAAGATCAAGGAAGTCCTGCAAATGGATGAGGCGGAGGCTTCCCTCCTCGATGTCCGGCTCGGTCACGGAACGTCGCCCTCTTCTCACGCCGCTCCTTCCGATTACGAACAGCTGATATTCGACCTGTTCAGCCGTAAACCGTCCGATGACCGCTCTGTAAACAGGTTCAATATCGAATACATTGATGACTCCGGCTCCGCCATGTTCTCGCCTGAGATCATTTCCTGTGTGCTGGCAGGGTTCGGCGTACAGCGGGAAAACGCAGATAGAGTTCTTTCGCAGGAACACGAGTTTGCCATTACGATCTATAACTGCACTATAAGGGCAGAAAACTTCTCTCATCGCGAATACAAGTTCTCAAAGAGTATCCTGACCATAGCCCGCATAGTCAAACTCCTGGAGAATATCCTCAGTTCCTCCCGAGGCGTCAGGATCCGTGTGCGTCACTATCTGTCAGAGCGCAGTACTGAACTGATGTCGGACCATGACATAAGGGACAGCGAGGCGATGCGTTTTAATATCCGTCTCTTTTCAGATATACTGCCTCTGCTCTCATGTGTGCTGGATTACCGCATCGATACAGCCGGGGTCACACGCCGTTTCTGGACAGACCACAGCAATCTCTGCCTGATCGAACACAGGTATACCGACGGTGACAGGATGAACGGAAGCCGCACCGAATATTTCGCAATGGTGTTCTCCGGCACCGGGGAATGCAGCGTCTGCAGGCTCGGCTCAGAAGAGGCGGCCAATACCTTCCGGTTTCTGTCCATCGACACCCGGGATAAGATCAGTATGCCTTCAGGGCATATCATCCCCGCCAACCCCAACCAGTCTTACTTCGAACTGGACAAAAAATATAAGAGCGCTTTGATCCACCCTGATCTGTGTTTTGACGATATTCCTAAGGATATGTGGCTGGCGCTTTATGAAGCCGTCAAAGGCCGGGAGGACATCGCATTCTTTGAGTCCAACTTCCGAAGCCTCATCGATCCCTATGATCAGTATGCGTTTCTGGATTTCGACGCCCTTGTCCATCTCGCTGTCGCTATCCTGGACCAGCGTTCTAAAGCGGGCAGCGACATGGGAAAGATCGTGATCTGCCATACGGAGGGACTGCAGAACCTTGTACGGACCGGTATAATCACGGATCTTATTACTGAAGAGATCGATTACACAGGCAAGAACCTGGTACAGGCTCCGCTCCGTTTTCCTGCTCCTATGGTCGCGGATCTTCTCAGAATGATAAAAGGGAGTATCCTAAGGCGCATGAGTTCGGTTCTGACAGATCCCGCGCAGTATGACTGGACCAATTACTTTATTCTGAAGCCGCAGGTCCCTTACCCGGAAGTATCCTATGTCATCAACAGGGAGTACGGCGTTTTTCCGATCTACAGTAAGAGCAGACACAAAAACATGCTTACAAACGCCTATCAGAATCCGGCAGTAGGAACTCTCTTTTATGACCATATCGTCAATAGAATCATCGGCAGGCATCGCACAGGAATAGAATCCGAGATTCTCAGCGACGAGCATTCCATCGCTTTTCTTGACAAACTGATCGCGGAAGCGGAGAAAGAATAACAATGAAGATCATTCATTGCAGCGATCTGCATCTGGATGCGGATCTGAGGACAAAATATGACGCGGCCTCGGCTGCGGAGAGAAGGGCAGAGCTGCTGGATACATTCCGGCGGCTCTGCCGTTATGCGAGAGAGGAAGCTGTCAGCGCTGTCCTGATCTGCGGAGACCTTTTTGACACCGCATCGCCCTCTTCCTCCGCCGTCAGAACCGTAGAGGACCTGATCATCGCAAACAGTGATCTCCTCTTTTTCTATCTGCGGGGCAACCATGACGAGAGACCGGCGCTGTTCAGGACCCGGCGGGGGCCGGAAAATCTGTGCCTGTTCGGCGATGACTGGACAACCTGGGAACTTTCTGAAGACCGGGATCAGGGGCGCCGCATATGCATAACCGGCAGAGAGCCTTCAAATGCAGTCCTTACTTCACCCGAGCTTGATCCCTCCTGCATCAACATAGTGATGCTGCACGGACAGGTCCGGGAGGGCTATACTGCCCCGGATCCCGAGTCTGTTCCCCTGAGCGCCCTGCGGGGATGCGGGATCGACTATCTGGCGCTGGGACATCTCCACCACTACCGCTCTTTTGCGCTGGATGAGAGAGGAACTGCGGCATATTGCGGCACGCTGGAGGGCAGGGGCTTCGACGAGTGTGGAAACTGCGGCTTCATTCTCCTTGAGATCGATGAGGCGCAATCTCACATAACCCCCCGCTTTATCCCCTTCGCGTCCCGAAGGATCTACAGCGTGGAGTGTCCGGTGACCGGATGCGCCTCCGACACCGAGGTCTATGAGCGGATCTCCCGGGTCCTCTCCGCGTCGCCCGCTTCTGACGCGGATCTCGTGCGCCTTGCGCTGACCGGGGAGCTGGAATACGGCTGCAGCCCCGATCCCGCCCTGATCCAAAGGGAATGGGAAGGGCGCTATCACTATTTTGAATACAGAAACTATGCCCGGCCGGTAGTCCACAGCGAGGATTTTCTGTGCGACGCCACCCTCAAGGGTGAATTTGTGCGCGCAGTGAGCGCCGCCGACGGGCTCGATGACGCAGAGCGGACGATGATCCTGCGCTGCGGCCTGAGGGCGCTCTCGGGCGAATCACTTTTCTGAAAGGCTGCAAGGAGTAAACGCAAATGAAACTGATTTCCTGCCATATCGAGAATTTCGGCAAATTAAAGGATCTTACATATTACTTTGAGGATGACCTCAATGTCCTTTTTGCCGAAAACGGCTGGGGAAAATCCACATTTGCGGCCTTCCTCAGGGTGATGTTCTATGGATTTGACGGCGAGAACCGCAGAAATGAGGACGGGAACGAGCGCCTTCGCTACCGTCCCTGGGGCGGCGGCGTTTACGGGGGATCCGTGACATGGTCAAACGGCTCGAAGACCTACCGGATGCTCCGCACCTTCGGCGCGAGAAAAAAAGACGACATATTCAGCCTCTTTGACAGCGAAACGGGCCTTCCCAGCGGCGACTACACCGAGCGCACGGGGGAAGAGCTCTTCGGGATCGATAAGGATTCCTTCTGCCGCACGGTCTTCTGGTCCCAGAGCGACCACGAGACGTCGGCGACCACCTCGATCCAGGCCAAAATAGGAGATCTCTCCGCGCAGCAGGACGACCTTCCGGCCTATGACGCCGCCGTAAAGCGCCTGCGCAAGGAGATGGACCGCCTTCGCCCGGACCGCGCCAGCGGACTGATCAGAAAGAAAGAGGAGCGGCTCGCCGTTCTTGAATCGGACGCGGCGCGGCTGCCGGCCCTGACGGCGCAGCTGGAAGAGCACAGCGCCCGGGAGCCGGAACTCACGGCGCAGCTGGAGGATATCCGCCTGCAGAAGCAGCAGTATGCGCTGTCCGTTCCCGAAGATCCCGGGGAGGCGGCTGCCCGGATGCGCCGTCAGGCCTCCGAAAAGAAGCTGGAGGCGGTCCGGCATAGGATCCGGGCCTCCGAACAGAGGCTGGACGCGCTCAGTAAAGACCGCCGCAGGACAATGCTTCGGGGACAGAAGGAGCGGGAACAGTACCTTGAGATCCGCAGGGAACTGCGCCGGGAGATCGCGGACACGGTCCGCCTGCAGAAAAAGCAGCGCTCCCTTGAGCGCGCGGCCTCCGCAGCGGGCCTTCTGGTCTCCCTTTTCCTCTTTGTGCTGTATTTTACAGGCGCACTGCCTGCGCCGCTCCTCGCAATACCGGTCCTGGTCCTGATCCTTAGCTGCGCTGTATTATGGCTCAGCAGCGCTCCCGCTGACAGGGATCCTCAGACAGAAGAGATCCTGCGTCTGCGGAAGGAAGAGGAATGGTACAGTTCCACTCTCCATTCCCTGCAGGACAAGGTCCACCGGACAGACAGGCAGATCCGCGAAGAAAACCAGCGCTGTGAGAACCTCAGGAAGAAGCTTCATGAGACGCAGGCCGCGCTTCCTGCGGAAAAGGTATCCGGCGGAGACGGCCGCCTTCCGGACGAGATCGCAAAGGTCCTCTCTGACTTCGATGTCAGGGAGGAGGAGTGCCGCACCCGCCTCAGGGACGTCCGCCTTCAGGAGGAGGAACTGCGCGCGTCGATCAGGGACTGCCGGGCCTCTCAGGAGAGCCTGCCGGCGCTCCGTGCCGAGATCGCAGCGCTGCGGGAGCAGTACGACGTCTGCGCAAAGACCCTCTGCTATCTCGAGGAGGCGAGAAACTCCTTTACCTCCCGGTATATGAACCCCTTCCTTCGCTCCTTCCGCCGCTACTACGGCATGCTCACAGGGCAGTCCGCCGAGTCCATTCAGACTGACGCCGATTTCTCCATCGCGGTCATGGACGGAGGGCAGCCCAGAGACCCCTCCCTCATGAGCGAGGGCACACAGGATCTGATCAGCTTCTGCCGGCGCATGGCCATGATCGACGCCATGTACCCGGGCGAAAAGCCCTTCCTGGTCCTGGACGATCCCTTCTCCAATCTGGACGATGAGCGCTTAAAAGGAGGCCTGCGCTTCCTGCACAGTGCCTCCCTTGAATATCAGATCATTTATCTCACCTGCCACAAGAGCAGGTTCTGAGCCCGGCGCCTGCTGTCACCCTTTTCGGTCTGACAGCACCGCCAGATAGGCCAGGATCCCGGCCACCGTCTTGGCGTCCCGGATCTCCCCGGCAAATATCCTTCTTTTGAGTTCTTCCACAGGGATCGCCTCCAGGCCGATCTCCTCCGCATCATCCAGATTCTGGTCTCCGCTCTTCACCAGATCCTCCGCCAGATAGATCTCCACCTTTTCATCGCACCAGGCGATCGCCGTATCCAGACGCACCAGGCGGCTGATCTTCCCGCAGCGGTATCCTGTCTCCTCCTCCAGTTCTCTGGAAGCCGTAATGGCAAAGTCCGGGTCCTCCGCATCAAAGGCCCCTGCGGGGATCTCCGTCGTCTCCCTGTTCACTGCGGGCCTGTACTGATGGATCAGCAGGATCCTGCCGTCGGGCAGGACCGGAACAACGCATGCGCCGCCTCCGCGCTTGTGGTGCACGAAATCCCATTTCTCGATCTTTCCGTCCGGCAGTTCCATATCATCCCTGTAAAACTCCAGGGCCTTTCCGGGCGCCGCCAGCTCTCTGCCAAGTCTCTTTAATTTATACTCCATGATCACCTCCCGGGCTGTCAGCAGGTTCCCTTTTCAGCAGATCCTCGGAAGCCCCTCGCCCTGCAGAACTGTGAGCCTTCTGACTCCGCCGATCTGCGTCCGCATCAGCAGTTCTCCGGCCTCAGTGCCCTCTCCGGCACCTGCCACCTTCCCGATCACAGCGGCGCCACTGCCGTAACGGGCATTTTTCATGATCTCCAGCGCCTCAGCGGCCTGTTCCCGCGGGACGACCGCAACAAGCTTCCCCTCATTTCCCATATACAGGGGATCCAGTCCCAACAGTCCGCAGAAGTCCCTGACTCTGGCGGATACCGGAACCGCGTCTTCCTCGATGATAAAACACTTTCCGGAGGCCTCCGCAAGCTCCTTGAGCACTGTTCCCAGGCCTCCCCGCGTCACGTCGCGCAGCGTGCGGACCCTGATCCCGCCATCGAGAAGGCCCTTTACGATCTCCCCCAGGGGCGCGCAGTCGCTCTCGATATCCGACTCGATCTGCAGGCGCTCTCCCAGGATCGCCGCGTGATGGTCTCCCATGGTCCCGGATACAAGCACAGCGTCGCCTTCCCCGGCATTCCCCGCGGAAATATCGAGTCCATCCGGCACAGATCCCACCCCTGTTGTATTGATGATGAGACCGCCGTTTCCCTCAATGACCTTTGTGTCTCCGGCGATGATCTGCACACCCGCCTCAGCGGCTGTTTCGGCGAGGCTCCTCACGATCCTCCGCAGAAGTTCGATCTCCAGCCCTTCCTCCAGGATAAACCCGCAGGTCAGGTATCTGGGCACAGCGCCTCTCATCAGGAGGTCATTGACCGTTCCGCACACGCAGAGCCGTCCGATATCCCCGCCGCGAAAGACCAGCGGCGTGACTACAAAGCTGTCCGTCGTCACCGCGATCCGCCCGCTGCCGGACACCACCGCGCTGTCCTCCATCTGCCCCAGCACCTCATTCCTGAAGGCCGGCGCGAAGATCTCTCCGATCAGTTCTCCCGTGGCCTGTCCGCCGCTCCCGTGTTCCATTGTGATCCTTACAGTCTCCGGCATTCGTCTTCCTTCCCGTTTCCGCGCTGTCTACTCGCGGTGATTTACATAGTAAGTATAGCAGTTTCCTTCCGTGGATACCATACATGCGCCCTGGGGCCGCAGCGGCGAGCACACTTTCTGAAACAGGGGGCACTGCGTGGGCTTCATCTTTCCCATCAGCACCTTGTCGCAGCAGCAGGCCTTGTTGATCTTGTGGTCCTCCGTCAGGTCCCTGCTCCCGGCGTCCAGCGCGGCAAACTCCTCCCGCAGGAGCCTCCCGGAGGCGGGGACCATGCCCATTCCTCTCCACACCGCGTCTGACACGCCAAAATATCGCTCTACCAGCTCCTGTGCCTCCGTATTTCCTTCTCTCGTGACCACAGACGGGTAGAAATTCATGACCAGGCCGCCGTCCTTTCCGGACTTCGCCCTCTCGCAGGCCTTCACGATCCCGCACAGCGCTGTGAGGATCTGCTCTCCTGTAAAGCCGGCTACGCCAAAGGGCAGGCTGTATTTTGCCGCAAGAGGCTCAAAGGCCTTGCTCCCTGTCACCACAGCCACATGGCCCGGCGCAAGAAATCCCTGTATATCGGCGCCTCCCGCGCACAGGCGGTCAATGATGCCCGGCATCGTGCGAAGGGCCGTCAGGAGCCTGATGTTCTCTATATGGTCCTCCAGGATCTGCTCCACCATCAGCGCGTAGACCGGCGCCGTGGTCTCAAATCCCACTGCCGCAAACACGAAGGTTGTCTCCGGCTCCCTCTGCGCCATGGGGAACACATCCATGGGAGAGTACACAATTTTCACCCTTCCGCCCATGCCTGAGGCCTGCTGCAGACTCATCCTGCTCCCGGGAACTCTCATAAGATCCCCGAAGGTCACCACACAGACTCCCGGCGTCAGGCACAGATCGATCAGCCTGTCGATGTAGGAGGACGGGGTCACACAGACGGGACAGCCCGGACCTGAGATCAGGCGGATCCTGTCCGACACAAGCCCGGGGATGCCGTTTCTGGCTATAGCCCCGGTATGACTGCCGCAGACTTCCATGATCTTCAGCTCCGGGCCGTTATACTCTTTTAAATACTGTTTGATCTCTTCCAGATTCATACTCACATTATCCGCCAAAGTGCCGGGCTATGGACGCTCACAGGAGCTCGTCCATCTCCCTCATGACCGCGTTCATCTCTTCCATCTCCCGGTCGGATACTTTCTGTAAAATGCATCCCGCGTGCACCAGCACATTGTCCCCGGGCTCGATCTTTACAAGACCGGTCCTGGCCTGCACTCTGTTTCCGCTAAAATCCACCAGGGCCGTCCGTTCTCCCACGGACAGGACCCTTCCCGGCATTGCCACACACATATTTCCGTGACCTCACTGTTTCTCTTCCGGCACGGCTGCCGCAGGAGCTGCGTTCGCAGGTGCCGCGCTGACTGTCTGCGCGGGCACTGCCGCTTTTGCCGCCGGAGTGGGCGCTGCTGCATTTTCTGCCGGAGCGGGCGCTGCTGCTTTTGCCGCCGGAGCGGGCGCCGCCGCAGCCTTCTTCTCATTCGCCGCCTTGAGGGCCGCCGCTTTTCTGGCAGCCATTTCCGCCGCCTTCTGTCTCTCCGCTTCCATGACTTCCTCGGACTTGCGGTAGGTCACCGCCGCCTTGGAGCGCCCGGGCTTCTGGTAACCGGGGATCAGCTTAAGGCACTTCTTGGGGCACTTGGAGGCGCAGTATCCGCAGGCGATGCAGTCAAAGCGGTTGATGGTCCAGGTTCCCTCGTTCTTGTCCACGGTGATGCACCTGGGCGGGCAGTTTCTGACGCACAGTCCGCAGGAAATGCACTGGTCAATGTCGATGACGATACGTCCCCTCGTGCGCTCAGGATAGACCGCCGGCTCCTCGGGGTAATTCTTGGTGATGGGCTTACTCACAAGGTTTTTCAGGAGTGTTCCCGTAAAATTCAGTATTGATGACATTTGAACTCCTTTTCCGCGCTTTACCGCTCGGTGCAGCTGATGCAGGGATCGATGGTCAGGACCAGGATCGGAACATCCGCGTAGTCAGCGCCTTTAAGGGTCTCGCACAGGCCCGGAAGGTTTGCGAAGGTAGGGGTGCGGATCCTCAGCCGGTTCAGGTAGGGCTTTCCGGTTCCCTTCACATAATAGACCGCTTCCCCTCTGGGCTGCTCTATGCGCATGAAATACTCTCCGTCCGGATTTCCCTTGACCGGCACGAACAGGTCTCCTGCCGGTATCGCGGACGCGGCCTGGCGGATCAGGTCAATGGACTGGAACAGTTCGTCGATCCTACACTGGCAGCGCGCGTAACTGTCTCCGTCATTGCTGATAATGGGCTCAAATTCCAGCTCCGAGTAGGCGCCGTAGCCCCGGGTCCTCATATCTGTGGCGATGCCGCTGGCCCTTCCGAAGGGGCCTGCGCAGCCCAGGTCATGGGCCTGCTGCTTTGTGAGGACGCCGACTCCGCGCAGACGCATCTGCACGGTCTTATCGCCCAGGAAATTCTTCCTGATCCCGGTGATCTGGTCTTCCACATCGCCAAGCTTCTCCACAAATCTGCCGAGCATCTGCGCGTCCATATCCTTCATGACGCCGCCCACCTTGTTGACGGAGAAGATGACTCTTCCGCCGGTGGACTCCTCGATCATATCCAGGATCTGCTCGCGGATCCTCCAGCAGTGGTAGAACAGGCTCTCATAGCCGAAAGCGTCCGCAAGAAGGCCCAGCCACAGAAGATGGCTGTGCATGCGGGACAGCTCCATCCAGATCGTGCGCAGGTATCTGGCGCGGTCCGGGATCTGAACGCCCATGATCTTCTCCACCGCTTCCACATAGCCCATTCCGTGGCCGAAGCTGCAGATGCCGCAGGTCCTCTCGGCCACATAGACCATCTCGTTATAATCTTTCTTTACAATAAGGCTCTCCAGTCCCCTGTGGACAAATCCGATGGAAGGGACAGCCTCGATCACTTTTTCATCCTCAAGGACCAGATCCAGGTGGATCGGCTCCGGGAGCACCGGATGCTGCGGACCAAAAGGAACTACACTGATGTTACCCATAGTTTGAATTACCTCCTTGTCTCAGACCGCGCTCACTGTGCCGTGCTCTTCGCATCCTTGGGAAGAAGCGGCGCCTCCTCCTCAATGCGGTAGAGCTTATTGTGATAATCGAGACTGATCATCTGAATCTTTACGCCGTACATCTCCGCCATCTCGTTCTCATAAAAGACCGCGGTGGGAATGATGTCCGTGATACTGGGGATCTCCTCGTCCAGTCCCGCCGGAAGGCGCAGCGTCTTGTATTCATAAGTCTCATCGTCGGCAAAGGAATAGCTCAGCTCGTAATTGCCGTCGCAGAAGGCCGCGCAGGCCTGGGAAAGCCTCAGACCGCTCTTCTTCATCTCCATGCATCTGGAGAGGAGCTCTCCTTTTTCAATTGTGATCAGTTCATTCTCCGGACACTTTATCATGCGCTTTCCTGCCTTCCTCTTCTTTATGTCTGCGTTCGATGGCGTCATGCTTGTTGCTCCTCTTCTGGAAGAGCTCGATGGCCTGAATGAGACCGTCGATGATCGCCTGGGGTCTGGCCGCGCAGCCCGGCACATAGATGTCCACCGGAATGGTCGTATCCGCTCCGCCCAGGATATTGTAGCACTCCTTGAAAATACCGCCCGTGCAGGCACAGGTGCCCACCGCCACAACTACCTTTGGGCGGGGCATCTGGTCATAGAGCTGCTGCACAACCGCTTTATTCTGCGTGTTGATGCCGCCTGTGATCAGGAAAATGTCCGCCTGCAGCGGATCTCCCGTATTGATGATGCCGAACCGCTCCGCGTCATAGACCGGGGTGAGGCAGGCAAGTACTTCTATATCGCATCCGTTGCAGCTGCTTCCGTCGTAATGCAGCACCCAAGGTGATTTTTTGACTTTACCCATAGTATTTCGTCCTATTCCTTCCAAGTTGTTGTCGATCTGCGGTGCCGGACGCGGATCATTTGATCAGCATCAGGATCAAAAGATTGACGCCGGACGCGAAAAGCGTGAACAGCCATGTGATCTGCAGCATCTGCGTCCACTTGACGCGCGCGCAGGCGTTGTCCGCGATGATCAGGAAAAAGTACACCGCTGCACACAAAAGGATCGCGCCCACATAGCTGAGGGGATTGGAGGTCACCACAAAGAGGCCGACGATCCCCATCAGGATCGATGTCTCATACCACTCCGTGATCGTAAAGATGGCCAGATTCTGGGCGCCCATCTCTGTTTTGACGCCCATGACCAGTTCCTGGTGCGCGTGATGGGACGTGCTGACGTCGAAAGGCGATTTTCTCATCTTGATCAGAAGGATCAGGACAAAAGAGGCAAACAGGCCGGGCATCCTGGTCAGCATGACGATATCGCTGTTTGCGATCTTCGCGACGCTGAAGGTTCCCGCGACCAGATAAAAGCCGATGCCGGCCAGAAGCACGGCGGGTTCGTAAGTCATGATCTGGATCAGTTCCCTCGAGGAAGCGATCGTATTGTAAGGAGAGCTGGTCACCACTGCCGCAAAATACATGAATGTGGACGCCGTGGAGAGCACGAACAGGCACATCAGGATATCGTTTCCTGCAAAGAAGATCGCTCCGGTGAAGACCATCAGGACCAGATAGCACAGAAGCATCGAAGTCTGCAGCACGCTGACCGCGATGACCTGCTTGTTCATGAGCTTTCTCACATCGTAAAAGGGCTGCAGGAGCGGCGGTCCGATCCTGCCCTGCATCCTGGCGCTGATCTTGCGGTCTGCGCCCTCAAGGAGACCTCCGGCAAGAGGCGCGAACAATATATATAGAACAACCATGATCGCTGCTTTATAACTCATACCAGTGCACCTCCCAGAAGGAAACTGACCATGACCGCCAGAACGGCTGTAGCGACGAGCTGGCTGAAGATCATCATCTGATCCGGCCGGATCAGTCTGTCAAAATAGTAATTGGAAAGCCACAGCTTCTTTTCTTCTCCGAAGGAATCGGTGAAGGCATTATTGTTTCCGGTATTGATACCGCTCATGTAATTGAGCTTATAGTTGGTCCTGTGGTTCTTGGCGTACATATAGGCCAGGATCGGGATCAGGAATACAATGCACATGATCAGCACCATCATCGCGAGGATGCCGCCCGGCAGAACGTTTGTAAACTTGCCGAACATCTCCACCAGGAGCGGATCGACGAAGTTGTTGGAGAGCCAGGGCATAAAGACGCACAGCGCGATCATCAGGACAGCGTGTACCGTCATGGAGAACTTCTCGCTGTTGTCCGTGATCTTCTCTTCCATCCTCTCGCCGGTCTCGTGGCTGCGGCTGATGATCTTGCCCATCCATTTGGTCCAGTAGAAGCTGGTGGTGGCGGAACCGTAGGTGATAAACAGGACAAGCAGAATATTGCTCCTGTCAACAGCGGCCTTCAGGGCCGACCACTTGGAGATCAGCATTCCGAAAGGCGCCAGGAACATCGCCGCGATACCGATAAACATATAAAATCCGAGCATGGGAAGTCTGTACAGCAGTCCGTGCATATCCTCGATGTCACGGCTTCCCGTCGCGTTCTCGGTGGCTCCCACATCCTGGAACAGCAGGGATTTGGAGACCGCGTGGAACATCATGAGGAAAATGCCCGCCCAGACCGTCTCATGGGATCCGACGCCCGCGCAGGCCGTCATCAGCCCGAGGTTGGAGATGGTGGAGAAGGCCAGCACTTTTTTGCCGTCGCTCTGGGAGATGGCCATGATGGACGCCATAAAGAAGGTAAAGCCGCCGACAAAGACGACCACATTTCCGGTGGTGGTGCCTCCCATGGCGGGCGCAAGGCGGAACAGAATATAGATGCCGGCCTTGACCATCGTCGCGGAGTGCAGCAGGGCGGAGGAAGGCGTAGGCGCCACCATCGCTCCCATCAGCCATGTGGAGAAGGGAAGCTGCGCCGCCTTGGTGAGGGCCGCGAGGGCGATCAGAGCCACTCCGATGACCGCGGGGACCACGCCCGTCTGGGCATATTCGATCAGCTTGTGCAGAGAAACACAGTTCACAGCGCTGTCAAAATAGACAATGCCCACTGCCAGAGCCACGCCGCCCAGCAGGTTCATCCACAGCGCTCTGAAGGAATTGCGGATCGCCTCCGCCTCCCTGGTATAACCAATCAGAAGGAAGGAGCACACACTGGTGACCTCCCAGAAAAAGTCGATCCACATCAGGCTTTCCGAGAGAACGAAGCCGAACATGGCGCCCAGGAAGATAAACAGGAGCATGAAGAAATATCTCCGGTTGTCCCTGACGTCCTTTCTGTGCTGATGATAGCCGTACATATATCCCACCGCGTACACCACGATCAGGCTGCCCACGACACCTATGATCAGACACATCAGGATCGAGAAATGGTCAATATAGATGTGGCACAGCGTCATGGGGGAAGGCGCAGTCAGCTCCTGCTTCGCGATCAGCAGAGTCGGAACGATCGACAGGACGCTGATCCAGTACTTCCTGTGCTTGAAGCACAGGTAAGTGACCAGGACCATGAGCAGCAGCTCTGCTATAAGGATCGCGTGGTCCGCCAGCTCTGTTTCCTTATACAGCAGGACCGGTACAGCCCCGTTCAGCGCCCAGAGCACGGTCAGTGCCACAGTCGCCGCGGCGATGATGCCGGCCGCGCAGTAAGTTACGTAGGCCCGCAGTCTGTCGTTAGTGATGAAGTACATCACCGGCGCGCAGCACAGCGGGAACAGGATCAAGAACACAGATATGCCCATTTGTGTTTCCCTTTCTGGTTCGTAAATCTAGTTAATTTTATATCAATATAACCACACGGTATTATAGACCTCTTTCCGCTAAATGTCTTGGTATTTTTTTGCTTTTTTGGCAAAAAAAATTCAGAGGACTCTGAATTCCAAAAATTGATTATTTTTTTGCAGTTCAGGAGCTGATCTCGAGCTCTTTCAGGCTCATTCCCCGCCCCTGGCAGATCTCCCCTTTGCTTCCTCCGCAGAAGGGACAGGAATAGGCGTTGGACCTGTCCGGATGGTAAGTCTCCCCGCATCCCGCGCAGCGGATCTTCACCGGGACCACCTCTACCTTCAGTTCGGATCCCTCCATGATCGTGCCCTTCACAGCCTCGGGATAATACCGGTAGAGATACTCCGGAACGATATCCGTCATCTCTCCCACCGATACTGTGAGGCTCCGCACCTCTGACGCCCCGCTCTCCTTGGCCCTGTCCAGTGCAAGGCTCACGAAGCGCACCACGTAGCTCATCTCATGCATGCGATCTCCTTCCTGTCATAATACGGACAGCCCTGAACATCCGGCCGCCCCTTCAAAATGAAGCGGCCCGGAAGATCCGGCCGGCTGTGACCTCCACAGCCCTTCCGACCGCTGTCGGCAGAAGATCTCTTCTGAGGGAGATCATCCACACAGTCTCATTTCCCGTTTTCTCCGGGATCTCCGCGTCTGTTCCGTTCCCGCCGGCAGCTGCAGCTTTCTCCTGCGCTGCGGCAGACTCCCCGCCAAAGGCGCCGGCGCAGGCATTTCTCTGCCACTGCGCGCTCAGTCCGGCGATCCCGACAAACCGGTTCTCCGGGTTGATCAGGGCCATATAGTGGCCTGCGGGCTTTCCGTCGGTCTCCACATAAGAAGATTTCTCGGAATACCACCCCTCCACTGCGTCCGCAGCACTGTCAAACCCCCATGCCAGCGTCTCCATTGTGTAGGAAATCCCCTCCGGAGCCGCCGTGAAACACTCTGTTCCGTCAGGCCTTATGTGATCCTGAATGATCGTGCTCTCCACCGCCCGGAGTTCGGCGATCTTCTCAAGTTCTCCTGACCACCGGAGCGGCACATAATCCGCCGGGGTAAGAGGGATCCCGTTCACAGGATTGTTGACGCCCTCCTCACAGGCTTCCCTGCGGATTGCGTTGATCCGGTCAAGCAGCGCCTCCCGGTCCGTCTTCTCCAGCTGCGCCTCCACGCGGATCGTCACGAAATCCCCTGGCTTCTCCTCCTCAGAGACCTCTGCCGCCCGGGCTCCCGCGCCTGCTGCCAGGAAAACTCCCGTGCACACAAAGAATGCCGCGAGGCGAAGCGTCAACTGCGCGATACCGGTCCTTATCCAGTTTGTCCTGCTCAGTCTTCCGTCCAATTCCACGTAAATCCTCTTCCCGGCCTGGATCCGGGCAAAACAGAACGGGCGGTACTGCGACCGCCCGTTCTCCCCTCTTATTATAAACAGTTATGGAAATTGTATATCAAACCGTGATCAGTCAAGCTTGATGTTCTTGAGCAGATCTCCCAGATTAGTTGTAGCCTTCTCGTGAGAAACTACCTGGGAGAGCTCCGGAATGTCGTCCTCAGACGGAGCGGGTGCTTCTTCAAGAGCCTTCATGCTAAGGCTAACCTTGCCGTCCTTGACCTTGGTGATCTTGACCTTGACAACATCGCCTTCCTTGCAGACTTCCTCAGGGGTAGCAACTCTCTTCGTGCTCATCTGAGAGATGTGAACCAGGCCGCTGATGCCGTTTCCGAGATCGACAAACGCGCCGTAAGGCTTGATCGTCTCAACCTTTCCTTCACAGACCGTGCCGACCTTGAGGGCGTCGATGCGCGCCTTCTTCTCCTGGCTGCGCTTGATCTTGGCTGCCTCTCTGCCGGACAGGACAAGGCGCTGTTTCTCTCTGTCAGCAGTGATGATCACGACGTCGACTTCCTTGCCGATCCACTCATTGGTATCCTCTACATAGCTCGTGCTGAGCTGGGAAGCGGGAATAAATGCCCTGACACCTTTCACTGAAGTCACGACGCCCGCCTTGACGCTCTCATCGATCGGAACCGTGAAGACGACTTTGTTCTCCATCATCTCCTCAAAAGCGTCCCACTTGGCGTCATTGCGATTTCCATTAGTTTCCATGGTCATTTCCTCCCTTTTCGTGCGC
>Ga0256404_1003897_pt1 | contig 29287 bp, 28 predicted proteins | sample RumenRJG_01DNA_FD_185990 | JGI IMG/M metagenome (GOLD analysis project Ga0256404, IMG submission 185990) | Bovine rumen microbial communities from Lethbridge, Alberta, Canada - RJG_01 | ecosystem: Host-associated > Mammals > Digestive system > Stomach > Rumen | place: Canada: Alberta | collected...
CGGGCGTTTTTTATATTATTCCCCCATCAAAATGGTGAAATCATCAGTTAAGCTTCTAAACTGCAGACAAACGGTCAAAAAAAAGGAAGTGTGACGATGAATCACTTCATTTCGTTACACTCCCTTTTCTTCTGTCATGTTTCTTACTTCACGGAGTAACAGCAGGAAGCTCAGTATTCTTACCGCAAATCCGATCAGTGTCAGATAGAGCGGGAAGACCTTATTGAAGTGCAGCGGCAATACCCGTAACACAAGATCAATTCCTACCAGAACCAGGGCAACCTTGGTCATGCCGTTTCCCTTTTTGGCCAGCCTTGTGACTAAGATCCCGTAGATCAGGGCAAAGAAGGCAAAGCCGAAATAGAGGAAGACCTCACTCATCCGTAAGCGGTAAAGCCAGGATAAGGGGTAGGTGACAATGCGCGGCAGACAGGCCGTACCGATCTCAAATAGGACTGCCGTAATCCCCCGCTTGAGATACAGGATATTCGATCCGGTTGCCACCAGGATGTAAAGCAGCGGTAACATCGCGGCGATCTGCAGAAGATACACGTACAGCTCCAGCCCCGTAAAGCGGTAATTTCCAATGCGGTACTTCATGATGCGATCTCCTGAAGCGTCTTGCTTAAATAGTATTCCACGCGCTTGTCGCTCTGCGCAATCGTGTCGTCTTTCCTAAAGACTTCTTTGGCACTTGCGATATCATAGAGAACCACCGTGGCTTCTAAAGAATCCAGGGCGTCTCCCCTGCGAGAGATGTCGTACATTAAACATAAGGGATTGCTTTTGGGGAACCAGTTCGGCATGACCACATTGTCATACAGTAAGAGTTCTCCCGAAGCGATCACGCCGCGCACCATGCAGTCATGATACAGTACTTCCTTGGAGAAATCCTTTAAATTTATTTTCACCACATTGGTCGTCATATAGCCGAGTGTCGTCGTGTGATATTCATTGCAGTAAAGGGTATCCCCGTCAACATAAGCACCCCAGTCGTGACCGTAGGAGCCTTCCAGAAGCAGATGCGCTCCCTGGCCTTCCCCGTCGTAGATTCCGCTGGGGATATGCGTCGTATAGCGGATATAGTAGCCGGTATCTTCCAGCGGATAGTTCTCATTGATGACATGGGTGTCCGCCATATCGGATACCGTTACCGTAAAGAAGAGAAAAATCGCGGAAAAGAGAATTACCGTCAGGACAAAGCTGTTCATGGTAAATTTTCTGCTGTCCATATCAATCCCTCCTTTTTCATAACAGTACTATTATAAACGATTTCACCTGTTTTGTAATCTTATACCCGGAAGCCGCCATGGCAGGGACGGCAAAAACTGAAAAACGTGAGAAATCGGCAAATATTCGTCCTGAAAACGTGAGAAATCGCTAAATATTTCCCATTAAAACGTGAGGAATGACATTTTTTTCCTTCATAAAACGTGATACAATATCTTTGGGAGGTATTTGTATGTATTTAAGAAGAAAAATAGACGATTTTCTGCTATCCTGGAAAGACGATAAAAACCACAAGCCGCTCATCGTAAAAGGAGCCAGACAAATCGGGAAAACAGAGTCCATTGTTCGCTTTGGAAACATGTACTACGAATCTCTCATTAATATCAACTTTATTCTGGAAAAGCAGTACAGAAGTATTCTCAGCGGAGGATACGGTGTTGACAGTATCACGGAAAACATTTCGCTGATCGATCCCTCGAAGAAATTCATCCCCGGAAAAACACTGATTCTGTTTGATGAAATCCAGGACTTTCCGGACATTGCCACTTCATTGAAATCGTTCCACCTCGACGGAAGGTACGATGTCATATGCAGCGGCTCACTGCTCGGAATCAATTATAAAAGCATTCACAGCAACAGTGTCGGCAGTAAAACGGACTACGAGATGCATTCCATGGATTTCGAAGAGTTCCTGTGGGCAGTTGGATACGGAGAACAGCAGACGGATTCCATTCTCCGCCATATGACGCAGCTGATTCCTTTCAACGAGACGGAAATGAGTGTATACAGTGAACTGTTTTTGAAATACTGTGTACTGGGCGGAATGCCTGCCGTTGTCAGTTCCTACGTAGAGAACCGGAACTTCTCCGGAACTCTGGAATTGCAGCGTCAGATTCTGCTGGATTATGAAGAAGATGTACGAAAGTATGTGGAGGGTCTGGACCAGACAAGAATCATCAGCATTCTTCGCAGCATTCCTTCCCAGCTGGCGAAGGAAAACAAAAAATTCCAGTTCAGTAAAATCGATAAAAATGCCAGAGCGCGGGAGTTCAGCGGGTGCATTGACTGGCTGAGCGATTCCGGAATCATTCAGATCTGTTACTGCCTCAACTATCCTGAATTGCCATTGAAGGGAAACATCGATCCGGATAAGTTTAAGCTGTATTATTCCGATACAGGTCTCTTAATTGCCAACCTGGACGAAGAAGCCCAGGAAGATCTGAGAGCCAACAGAAACCTCGGAGTATATAAAGGTGCCTTATATGAAAACTTCGTCGCGGAAGCACTCGTCAAGCAGGGGCTCAACCTTTATTACTACAAAAAGGAAAACGCAAATCTGGAAGAGGATTTCTTTGTCCGGACAAAAGACGAACTGATCCCGGTCGAAGTAAAAGGCAACAATAACAAATCCAAATCTTTGGAGATGCTGATTCAGGGAGACCGTTACCGCGATATCCGTCATGGCATGAAGCTCAGCACGGGAAATATCGGATACAATAACCGCATCTATACCTTCCCTTATTTCTGCTGTTTCCTGCTGAAGCGGTTTCTCAGTTCAGACAGAACGGAGAATGACTAGAATCATTTCTCCATCGAAACAGACTGATTCAAAAGAAAAAATGAGGATCTCTCCTCATTTTTTATGCTTTGATCACGGAGATCCGTTCCACGGATTCCATGCGGATCAGCTTGGTTTTCACGCCTTTGGCGCTTTCAATTTTCAGAAGCAGCCACTCTTCGTCACAGTCCAGAATGATGTTCTTTCCGTGCTTGCTGTTTCCGTAATTCAGAATATCCACATCTTCCTGATCTTCTTTCATATCCAGACTGACTTCTTTCCCGATGTAACTTTTTGCGGCTTCCAGTAAGGAAGTACGGTCCTCATGATAGGAGGTGCCTTTCATTTTGGTCAGTTCGCGCTCCAGATTGGCAATGCTGCCTTTTAGTTCGGAAATCTGCAGATAGGCCATTAAGCCGAAAATGCCGAATACAAACCCAATATACTCCATTATGCTTCCTCCTCAACGATTTCCAGTGAGAGGACGGAAGAGAGCGGGATCAGCTTTTCAAACTGTCCTTTCTTGTTTTCCCCTTCCACCTTCATCCAGTTTCCTTCGAAGTCCACAATGCGGCACGCAGTATTATAGAGTTCCATGTCCGCTTCCCCGTCGAAGAACGTCAGTTTCACTTTCTTTCCCAGAGCGTTCTTCATTAAGCGGGAGACACCGCGGATCACAACTTCATCATCCTCCCTGATATCATCCTGTAAGAGGTAATCGCAGCTGACCTGCAAAAGCTTCGCGATATCCGGGATCTTGTCGATATCCGGCATGACGCTTCCTGCCTCCCAGCGGCTGACTGTCTGACGTGTCACCATTAACTCATCTGCAAACTCCTGCTGGGTGATCCCCAGATTTTTCCGCTTTGTCGCAATTTTATTTCCTAATTCATTCATATGTTTCTGTCCTTTCTTTCTACACCCTCATCTTAAAAGAGAATAAGGGTGTCCACAAGAAATCCTCATGTTCTAAATGTAACATGACGTGTTACATCTCCTATTTGCAAATCTTATTTAAGAAAGAATTCAGTTCTTCTTCGCTCATTCCGGCCTTTAAAAGATATGCTTGGGCATACGGAGAGAGGTCGACATTCCGATAATCCACCGTCTCATCCCCGACGACAAACTTCAGCATCGCGTTCAGATTCTTTTCCAGAATGACATCGTACTTGGCCTTATCCTGGCTTGGATTGATCTTATAGTAGTTATCATAGGTCACCATGTAGTCATCGGCAATCTGCTGATACGGCGTCGATGCGAGCATTTCCACCAGCATGCACACAAAGCCGGTTCTGTCCTTGCCTTCCGTGCAGTGGATCAGATACGGCGGCTCCAGCTCAGTCATCTGTTTGAACCCGGATGCAATCTTCTGGGCAAAATCCTCGGACAGATAGTTCATATTCAGTGCCAGCGGCAGTACCTTCCCGCTTTCGTACAGTTCTTTGAAGTACGGGGAGTTAAAATCGTCCGCTGCCATATATTTTTCAATCTTGGCGGTATTGTCCGCCAGGTTCATGATACAGTTCACGCCTGCTTCTTTGATCAGAGCATCCACATACGGTGCCCGCTTGTGCTGATTGTCGCATGGGGAAGCGGAGCGGTAAAAGACCTTGTCCTTTAAGTTCCCGAAGTTCATGACCCGGAAGTTCGCAAAGATGACATCGCTGTCAAACTTACTGCGCTCATCGGAATAATGAATATCCCGCGCCTCCTGAATGTCTCTGTATTTTCCCTTTTCATTTAAAACGACATCAGCCTTGGAATGCTCATCCAGCCCCGAGGCCTGCCACAGCGTTCTGCCTGCCTGCAATCCGCTCTGTAAGTGAGCCCTCTCCCATAGGTCTTCTCCGTAGTTGATGGCCGCCTTGATATAGTCATAACCCGGATAGGCAATCAGAAGCGGTTCTCCGGCATCGACATAGTAGCCGTTATAGTACGGAATGTCATTGAGCTCATAGCCGTTGGAGAACTTCACGTTCACGCTGTCTCCGTATTCAAAGCCCATCCTGTTGAAGTCGTCGATGGTGATCTTGATATAGACCCCGCCGAACTCCTGCTCGTGCTCGATTTCATAGTTGATGATCTGCGGCTTCCGCTCTTCTCTGGAGCAGCCGCATAACATCATACATAATAGTAATACAACGAAAAACACCGGTTTCTTTTTCATCCTGTTTCTCCTTTTTACAGATGGATCTGATCCATGATATGTCGGATTTGTTCTTTCGGATATTTTACCTTTTTCCTGTCAAAAGTGACAAGTCCGTTCACTTCATCCTCCACGTCACTCAGCTGGGTATATACCGTGGCGCTTAAGCCCTTTTCCACGAGCGGCAGAATCTGCTCCGTATGCAGTTTTTCAAAGGCTTCCGTGAGATCTTCTTCCTCCTCATATAAGGCGTAACCGTAGCCGGTATTGTTATAGACGTGTCCTTCTTCGATGCGGCTGTAACCGCCGTACTCCGTTAAGGCCGACACTCTTGTATCCTGTTTGAATTTGATTTTCGCAAAGTAGATATGCTTACTGTTGAGATCGCCCACACCCTGATCGTGCCATCCGGAGGCATGATCCACGCTTCGTGTCGGATCCATCTCCTTCAGCATCTCATACGCTTTGGCCGCATCAAACTGCCCCCAGCCTTCATTAAACGGCACCCATAAAGCCAAAGAGACCGTATTGTATAAAAGTTCCACCGTGGCTTTCAGTTCGTCATAGTACATCTGACGCCCTTCTGCGCTTTCTCTGGCAAACTTCTTATAATCATTATCTTTTAAGGTAATGCCGATAAACGGCAGTGCACCGATCACACCAAAGTCATAGGAGGTTCCCCCGTTGACCATATCCTGCCAGACTAATACTCCCATTCTGTCGCAGTGATAGTACCAGCGCAGCGGTTCGATCTTGATATGCTTGCGGATCATATTGAAGCCCATATCCTTGACCAGTTGGATATCGTCAATGAGCGCCTGATCGCTGGCGGCCGTATAAAGCCCGTCGGAATAGTATCCCTGATCCAGAACACCTTTATGGAAGTACGGCTGGTTATTTAAGCAGAGCCGCGGCAGCCCCTTTGCGTCTTTATCAATACTGAACTTCCGCATGCCGAAGTAAGAAGTAACCGTATCCTTTTCCCCTGACACTTTCAAATCATAAAGGAACGGATCTTCCGGCGTCCACGGATGCAGCTCATTCACTTCCATTTCAACCGTCTTGGAACCTTCCGTTTCCGCAATCTTCTTTCCCTTCGCAAAGATTTCATAGCGGTAACTCTCTTCATTTCCCTTTACTTCAATCCGGACCTTTCCTTCATCAAATAAAGGCGTTAAGCGCAAAGAGTCAATATGTTTTTCCGGTGTGCTTTCCAGCCAGACCGTCTGCCAGATGCCGCTTTGCGGAGTGTACCAGATGCCTCCGCGGTGCGAGCTCTGCTTTCCAATCGAATAATAGGAAGTATCACTGCAGTCTTTTACCTTTACTTCCAGTACATTCTCTTCCTTCAGATACGGACTGATTTCAAAGGAGAACGGCAGATAACCGCCCGTATGACTGCCCAATAACGTTCCGTTAAGCGTAACTTCCGCAATCTGATCCACCGCACCGAAATGCAGGTAGACAAGACCTTCATTGAAGTCCTTCGGCAAAGTAAATGTTTTCTGATAGTAAAGAACATCTTCCGGTGTCACCTGTCTCATCACACCGGACAGAAGTGTTTCCGGAGAGAACGGCACCAGGATCTTCCCGTCATATGTCCCGAGCGTTTCCCTTTCTTTCCGTATCGCATAGTTCCATTCCCCGTTTAAGTTAAGATAGCTTTCCCGCCGCATCTGCGGACGCGGGTATTCTTTTAGAACATGATTCTTATCCAGCTTCTCTCCGTACGGGGTAAGAAGGTCGACATGTACTTTGGCATCTTTGGCTTTTTCCCTGTTGTAGGCGTTATATGGCAGAATGGTTAGTACCGCAATCACTGCAGCGGCTAAGAAGATCCACGGCGTCGGAACGTTCTTGACCTGTCCCATATCGATATAGGTGGCCGCGGAATTATGAATGACAAAGGAACCGATATACGGTCCGATGATCATCGGTAACATGACCCCGAAGATCATGCGGATGCCCTGGAAGTTCCCGGCTTTCTCCTTCGGTGTTTCCGTCCGGATTGTGCTGTTCACTAAGGATGTCACAACCAGATTGCCGCCCATCATGATCAGTCCCGCAATGATCACCCCTACCGGTTTCCGGACGAGAAACATCAGCAGTAAACCAACGCAGAGAAGGATCACGGAAGGCGTGAAGAAGAGGTCTTCTCCTACCTTTCCGGCTGTGTTCCCAATCCATACGCTGAAGATGGAGGCACCCAGTAAGACAATGCCTAAGATCGGTGCATAGTTGGCAATCCCTAAGTAGGTCTGAATATAAATAATCAAATACGGCATGAAGACCTGGGTGGAGATGCTGAAGATCAGTAACATTCCAAAGGCCCAGTACAGTTTTTTATGTTGCGGTATCACATCTTTTTTAAACCCGTAGAAAAGATCCGTCGTTTCTTTCTTCTCTGTCTTCTCCTTCGGTAAAGTCACAAAACTGACGATTCCGCCCAGAGAAGTCAGTATCCCGATAATCAGGAAGAAGGTGCTCCACTGTCCCTTCTGCGTAAAGCCGTCCAGTAAACCGAAAACCAGTAACATCGATAAAAGCGGTAACGTCGCCAGTACCCCTTCTACCTTGGTCCTGTCTTTCTTTTCCACATTGTCCGTCACCCACGCGTTAAAGGCCGCATCGTTTCCCGTGGATCCGAAGAAAGTCATCACACAGTCCAGAAAGACGGCGATACTGCCGGCTGCCGCGGCCGCATTCGCGCCCGGCAACAGTTTCCCAACATTGTTCAGATTCAAAAAGGAAAAGGCGATGACCGTGAAACCCCAGATCAGATAACCGAAGGAGATAAACGGCTTGCGTTTCCCCACGGCATCGCTGAGGTTTCCCATTAACAAAGTTGTCACGGTAGCCGTGATGGCTGATAATGACACCATGGCCGCAATGACATTGATATCCGTTGTCAGGGTATTGTAAACAAACACATTGAAATACATGTTTTCAATCACCCAGGCAACCTGTCCGATAAAACCGATCAGCAGTAAACTGATCCACATACGGGTAGCTTTCTTCATGATATGATCCTCTTTTACTCTTTATAAAAATTATAGCACGTGACTTTTCTTTCTTCGGAAGAAACCATAAAAGATGCATAACAGCAGAAAAAAAAGAGACTTAGTCTCTTTTATAAACTCTCTTCATTTTCACATGCGGGATACCGTCTTCCGGAAACTCTTCCGAGCAAACCTGAAAGCCGTACTTCTCATAGAACCCGATGGCATACACCTGGGCTTCCATAACGATTTCTTTGGGCTGAAGCTTTTCTTCGATCAGAGGAAGACTGAATTCCATCAGCTTTCCGCCATACCCTTTCCCGTGCTCCCTTGTGACCACTCTTCCGATCTGGAAAACACCTTCTTTGATTGGAAAAACACGGAGATATGCGGCAATCCCATTTTCTGCCTTGAGGTAGAAATGCAGCGCATCGTAGTCAGTGCCGTCAATATCCGGATAGACACAGTTCTGCTCCACCACAAAGACATCGGAGCGTAACTTCAGTATTTCATAGAGTTCCTCTAAAGTGAACTCCTTAAACTCTTTTACGTAATATTCCATCGCTTCCCCTTCTTTGAGTCTTTCCCTTATTCCTCTTTCGGTAAGACGGCACATAAGATGATCCAGGCAGCCGCCTTGAGAAGATACAGAGTCTTCGCGAGCGCCGGCACGGACATCTCCGTGCTGTTTTCCATTAAGGCAAGACTCACCCCGCTGTACGGGTTGATCACTTCATAGGCAATTCCGCCCACTTTACCGATTCCTTTGAAGTGCTCCGGATTCTCCGCAAGCTGCGGCGCAAATTCCTCTCCGTCAATGACCATCACGTTTTTTTCTTCATCATAATACGCCTCTCCGCTGTATCCTTCCTGCAGGATCTCAGGATGCTGCTGATAGACGTAGTCAAAACTGTCCACTTTTTCCGGACTGTACAGCTTTGCCTCAGTCACACTTCCGAAAAGGAAAAGCGCATAAACGAGAGGCACCGCAACGATTGCCGGAATGACTTTCACAGGCAAAACCGCCAGCAACAGCCCAACAGCGCATCCTCCTGCCGCAATGCAGCAGACACCCAAAAGAGAGGAGAATACGGAAGACAGATCAAACGGCATACGGCTGATGCTGTGTCCAACGGATACAACTCCGACATAGATTCCAAACAGAACAAAAGCGGACAGAATCACGGACAGCGCATGTCCCTTTCGCGAATCGGAAAAACGCAGATAGAGCGGGAAAGCCAAAAGTGCGTGTACCATCATGAGATAGACCAGGCCGCTGCTTAATAGAAAGCGGTCGATCTTTGTAAGACTCTCACTTAAAAAGCCCTGCCGTAAGATCTCCTTATTCGCATCGGTGGCAAGAATCTCCGCACCGAATCCCAAGGAGGCATTCATGCCGTCATCATAGTTCAGTACGGCCTTGAATCCGTTATTCAGATCGGCATTTGCAATCTGCTGATAGGCTGCGCCAAGGGTACGGATGGCTGTATACGTACGGTAAAGAACATATCCGAAAACAACAACTGCCAATCCTGTCATAAGAAGGCTGAATAATGTAACATACGATTTTTTCTTATTCATAACTCCATTATACTCAAAAGGGATGCCGCCTGAGTAGCGCTCATCCCCTCTTTCATTTTTCTATTCTCCAACCAGTTTCTTTAAGTCAAAATTGTCCGCCATGACGCTTCCGCCCAAGTGATTCGGATGCAGATGGTCGCCCTGGTGCAATCCTTCCTTGAAAAACATACCTTCCGCGTCATAGTCCCGTACGGCTTCTTCCTGATCCACCAGATCGTCAAAGATGTCTGCCGAGCGGATCCACCGATTGAATAAGAGCCTCTGCTCTTCCATTTCCTTGGTGAAGACCCCCATCGTTCTGGCTACCTTTAAGCGCGGCGTGATTGTCGTCATAATGACCCGGATTCCCCGCTTGTGCAGTTCATTTGTGATATTGGTGATTGCGGTCTTGTAGTTTTCCAGGTTGATGATGTCCTTTGTTTTTTCATTATAATAGGAAACATCATTCACGCCCAGTGCCAGGATCACGCTTTGAATCTTCTCAAAGTCCAATACATCACGTTCAAACCTGGTGACACCCTTATCCCCGAACATGATACCGAAAAAGCTGTCCGGCTCATATAAGAGGCAGTTTCCGGAAATGCCGGAATTCATTAAGAGATACTTTCCGTCATATTCGCGGTAGAGCCTGCGGTTTAAGGGCTTGCAGTAGCGGTTCATGGAAGTGATGCTGTCACCGAAGACCACAATGACCTTATGTTCCTCTTCACTCAACACCTCAATGCGCTCAATGGCCGGGACGGGATGATAGGAGCCAATCTTCTGCGCAATGGCCGATTTCTTCTGAACGAGCTGCATATCATGCGTATGGTTCCCGTTCATTACCACGGCCCCTTCTTCGATCATATTGCCGTCAATGATGCTGTTTTCATAATAGATGCGGATCTCCGCTTCACTGGCTTTTTCAACATGAATGTTGAATGAGTCCGTAAGGATCTGCTCTCCTGCCGAAATCCGGAAGGATTTTTCTCCATGATAAGTCAGATCATAAACCTGATGTTTATAGACAAAGGTCAGACTTCCGATCACGGCTGCCTCCTTGCCGAAGCGGTTGCTTAGGCGGACGCGCACTGCCGTTCCATTCACATAAATGGGAAACGTGAAGCCTGCGGTTTTCTTTCTGCCGACCATCTTCCCGTCAAATAACATGCGGGTCATGGCCTGATGCCATACCGGTGTCCAATTACTCATTTCTGATTCCTCCTGTGCGCTTCAAAGGCGTCTCTGGTTGAGCAGCAGATGATATCGCCGGCCGACGATACCTTCTGACAGATCTTTTCCAGCTTCACCCAGTTGCTCTCCTTGGTGCCGAAGTCAAATTCGTACCCGTGCGCAAACATGAGGAAGAACATGTCGTCATCCGTCGGGTTTGCCGCAATGAACTGATTGATCAGATCCAAAGCATTCTTCTTAATATGCCAGCAGGTCAGCGGCATATGATACGGATCACTCGGGAAGCGGAAGGAAGTGTCACTCCCGACCACTCTGGCATATTCAATCCCCGCTTCCTTGAATAACGGAATGCAGGCGTCATTCACTGCTCCGTACGGATAGACAAAGCCCACCGTCTTCTGATGGAACTTCTCATTCAGATTCTTCACATCGTCCAGAATCTGTCTTCTCAGTTCCGCCTCATCGCACCGTTTCATATTCTTATGTTCCAGGGAGTGCGAAGCAATCTCAAAGCCTTCATAGACTTTGACCACTTCATTTTCCGGAATGCGGAAGTGTTCCGCATACGGTAAGAGATGGAAGCCGTTTTTCTTAAACTTATCAACTGGTACTTCACTCATTCCCAGATTGCCGATTCTGCCTTCCATGGTCTTATCCCCGTATAAGCCGGAGTTTAAGTTGAAAGTGGCACCCATATTGTATTTCTTTAAGATCTGAATGATCTTTTTATCCTGTTCAAGTCCGTCGTCGATATTCCATACAAAATATTTATGATACATTTTTATTCTCCTCCATATTTTTTAAAGAAAGCGTCCATGGTGTTGTAAACTTCAATGCTTTCCGGATAGTCCGGATACATAACGGAAAAGACATGGACGAGCTGACGCTCTTTTCCCTTCGCATAGTCATGCAGCTCATGCGTATTGCCATATCTCTCCAAGAGCTTATTGAATTCCAGGGAGTCTGCCCGGATCATATCCTCCACACTGGTGAACTGTACAATTGGAGGCAGTTTGCCTTCCTGTAACATTAAGGAAGGTTTCCTTAAATACTTCTCATAGGCTTTGCCTTTATCCTCTTTGGAGCAGACAACGCTGTTTAAGGAGAAAAGAATGTCTTTCCGCTGTGTTTCCAGCATGATGGAAATCAGTGCTGCGGCCTTGATATCCAGATCCGCTCCCAGAATTCCGAATTCCCTCTGCAGCTTCTCATTCTTATTGAGTGAGAGCGCAAAGAAAGCTAACAGTGCGCCTGCCGAGTCTCCGGAGAGATAGAGCTTCTTTAAATTGATGCCGAGCTCTTCCGCATGGGCCTTGATATGACGCAACGCCTTCATGATGTCGCTCACCTGATGCCATAAGTCTGTTTCCGGTACCCTGCGGTAGGAAAGACTCACTACCGTATAGCCCATTTTGGCAATGGCATAGTTGAAGTGGGCATTCACTTCCTTATAGGAGGCAAACAGTCCGCCGCCATGAATATTGATCATGACCGGATCGTCTTTCGATCCGTCTTTTCTCCGGTAGATATCAAACAGGTGTCCCTGATCGCCGTCACTGTCATACGGCAGATCCTTTACAAATTCCAGCATGGAGACATCCGGGTGCTGCTGGGCGATCCGCTTGGCATCTCCACTCTCAAAGATATGTCTCCACAGTAATACTCCGACTTTTGACATAAAACATCCCTTCCTTATGATAAATACATTCTTCTTTGGCTTTATTATACTATAGGATACCCTCCCGGTTATCTTTGACTTACCGCCTCTTTTGCATATTTTTTCACCGTTTCAATTATGATAAAATACATAAAACGATATCATCGAAATGATATTGCTTCGGAGGAAATATACCAATGGAAAATAAAAACAAGAATATCTGGAAAGGAATTGCTCTCTGCCTTCTGATTCTGCTGCTTGTGGAAAGCTGCTTCTACTTTAACGAGATCAGCAAAAAACAGACACCGGATGAAGAGCCAAAGGAAGAAGAAGTCACAAAGGAAGTCATGACATCCTGGCAGGAAGATGCGGAAGCCAAGCAGAAACTGGTGGAATACATCACTGCCATCACCGATGAAACAGGCAAGGACTACATCCCGGTGGAAGACCGTATCGCTGTCTTTGATCTGGACGGTACGCTCTTCTGTGAAACGGACCCGGTCTACTTTGACTACCGTCTTTTCCACTACCGCGTCACGCAGGATCCGACCTATAAGGATCAGGCTACGGACTTTGAAAAGGAAGTTGCCGAAAAGATTCAGATCATGATGGATACGGGCGTCAGTGCTTCCGGACTGGAAGTCGACCACGGCAAAGGAGTCGCTTCCGCCTTCAAGGGAATGACGGTCGATGAATTCAATGCCTACATTCAGGAATTCAAGAAGCAGGAAGCGCCGGGCTACAACAACATGAAAAACGGGGAAGCCTTCTACAAACCGATGCTGGAGCTGGTCGATTATTTACAGGAAAATGACTTCACGGTCTACATCGTCAGCGGCACGGATCGCTTAATCGTAAGAGGCATTGTGGAAGGCAACATGAACATTCCGAACCGTCAGATCATCGGAAGTGATGAAACGATTACGGCCAGAGACCAGAAAGACGAAGACGGTTTGACTTACGTCTATGACGATGACGATGTGCTCATTCTGGGAGGGAATTTCATCATTAAGAATCTGAAGATGAACAAGGTTTCCGTCATCATGCAGGAGATCGGCCAGCAGCCGGTCCTTTCCTTCGGAAACTCCACGGGAGACAGCTCCATGGCGGAATACGTCACATCCAACAATAAATACAGAAGCTTGGCCTTCATGTTATGTTGCGACGATACGGTCAGGGAAAACGGAAACGAATCCAAAGCCGAAAAGATGCAGCAGCTGTGTCAGGAATTCGACTGGGTACCAATCTCCATGAAGAATGACTGGAAAACCATCTACGGCGACAGCGTTACCAGAAAATAACAAAAGAAGAGTGCAGAGAGAACAGTCGGTTCCCCTGCACTTTTTATTTTGATACTATATTTATTTCGTCCGCTTCTGCACTCACATGCACGGATTTCTGCTTTTCTCATACCTTCTCACCTTCGCAAAGAACGTGGAGCGCGGCATGTTACAAAGCTCTGACGCCACGGAGATATTGAATTCATGCGCCCTCCAACGCTTACGGATCTCATGGAAGTTCTCCGGCAGTACCATCTCCGGTCTTCCGAACTTCACCCCTCTGGCTTTCGCTGCCGCGATGCCTTCCGCCTGTCTCTGTTTGATCAATGATCTCTCGTTTTCCGCCACAAAGGATAACAGCTGCAAAACAATGTCACTGATAAACGTACCAAGTAAATCCTTCCCCCTTCTGGTATCCAGTAAGGGCATGTCCAATACCACAATGTCCGCCCCTTTCTCTTTGGTGATAAATCTCCACTGCTCAATGATCTCATTGTAGTTTCGGCCTAAGCGGTCAATGCTTTTGATGTAGAGAAGATCATCCTTTTTCATTTTGCGGATCAGCTTCTGATACTTCGGACGGTTGAAGTCCTTCCCGGACATCTTCTCGATACAAATATTCTTTTTTGGTATGTTGAACTCCCTCATGGCTTCCAGTTGCCGTGCAACGTTCTGGTCTTTGGTGCTGACTCTGACATATGCATAGATTTGATTCATGATGCTTCCCTCCTATAGAAAAATCACCCTTATTGTAGGGTGATGTTTTCAAATATTATCTGTTAATTATCTTCGCAAAAAAGTTCTTATCTTTAATATCGCAAGCAGTTACGGTATCGTCTCTCACTTGTCCAGCTTTGTTCAAGTAAGAGAAAGATCCACTTTCCCAAGCAGAAAATCAACGATGTTAATATGCGCGATTCCCTCCCTGCTGAGGTCAAGTCTGTCCAGTGACATCACATATTTCGGAGATGCGTCCGTAATTGGAGAAAATGCACCGAACTCTCTGTCGATTGTTGCCTTCTGAACCATATAGTAGGTCACCTGAATGAAGCATTTTTTCCCGTTCTTCACTGCAACAAAATCCACTTCTCCCTTATATGTTTTCCCGGTAAAGACATGATATCCTCTGGATACCAGCTCGTTATAAATGATGTTTTCCAGAAAGAAGGTATCTTCATAGTTGATCGTATTGGTATTGATTGTCCGGAATCCGGTATCAACCGCATAAAGCTTTTCCTTATTTTTCAAAGATGTTCTCCCGGTGATATTGTATCTGCTGACACCGTGAACCAGAAACGCTTTTTTCATTTTCTCGATATAGCTGTACACTGTTCTGCGGGAAATTGTTTTATTGTTCTCCTTATAGATTTTCACAACGTTATCCACGGAGAGTTCTTTCCCGGCATTTGCCATCAGATACAGAGAAATATCCATAAATGATTTTTTATCAAATGAACCGGATTTTTTGACAATATCGCGGTTGATAATACTCTCATACAGATTCATTAAATATCTGCGGATCTCCTCTTCTTCCGTAAGATTCAGTCGCAACGGGAAACCTCCCCACTTAATGTAATCAAATATACTGTTTTCATCAAACGGAATATGATTTACTTCGCAGTACTCCTTCATTTCACTGAAAGAAAACGGAAGGATCTCAAACTCTACCGTCCGTCCGGTCAACAGTGTCGCCAGCTCTCCTGACAGTAGCGTGGAATTGCTGCCCGTGACAAATAACGAAACATTCCAAGTGGCCCGGAAGGAAGCCAATGCCTTTTCGAAGTCTTTTACATGCTGTATTTCATCAAGAAAAATGTAATACTTCTGATCGTCCGTTATTCTCTTCTTAATTTCCTTATGCAGGTCGGACGCCGTAACAATATATTCATAATCCAAATCTTCATGATTGATATAGATCAAATGAGCGGAATCCACGCCTTTTGCAGCCAGTTCTTTTTGAATGGAGTTCAACAGCACAGATTTTCCGGCTCTTCTTACTCCTGTAATCACTTTGATTAGATCAAGATCGTAATACGGTCTGATTTGTGACAGATATCTTTCCCGAATGATTTCCATACGTATCTCCTTCATGCACATTTTACAAAATATTCTCAATTTGTGCAAGCTTATGTATACAAATCGAGAAATTTTCTCAATTTGTGCAGAGTATCTTGCACAAATCAGGATTTTTTCTCGGTTTGCGCACGTAAACCGGGCAACTTATCCCTGACTTCAGTCATCTTGTCAAAAAGGAATATGGAAAGAAAGCACTTTTATAGTAAAATGAATCACGGAGGTAATATATATGAAAAAAACCATCTTATTATTAACAACACTTATGATGTTAATCACTCTGGTTGCCGGATGCTCTCAGAAACAGCCGGATGATCAGGGCGGCAATACACCGGAGAAGACGGGAGAAACGGTACTGATCCAGATCAATGTGGAAGGTATTGCCGAAATCGCCGCTACTGACGACGGCAGTGAGCCGAAGTTTGACGACGAATATCCGTTCTCTTCCTATGTGACAAACACGGAAAAAGGAAAAACCATCAAGGCCAGCACCAGAACCACGGATGCTGATTACCAGTTCATCAAATGGACCAAAAACGGTGAATTCTTCTCTAACGACACATCCATTACCATCACGGCAGATGCCGATGCGGAATACATCGCCGTCTACGGCATGCGCAGCGGATATGAAGGAACTCCGATTACGGACATCAAGGATGCCAAGACACTGGGAGATGTCTTCGCTCTGCCATACAAGCAGGCTGGATATGACTCCGAGAAATACTTCTATGTCTTTGAGCTCAACAACATCATCTACCGTGTGGAAGCCGCATTAACACCGGAAATCGTCGAACAGATTCAGAATCTTGACTGGGACGATCCGGAACATAACCTCAAGGAAATGAATCTGGTTGCTCCGCTGGCTCTCACACGTGTTGACAACCTGACAGCTTTGATTCCGACGCAGGACAAGCTGACAAAGTATATCGGCATGAACGGCCAGGACATGGTCGATCAGAACTGGTTTATCCAGGGCTACGAATACGAACCGCTGAAGTTCAACATGAACCACGGCATGTTCGCCTACGAAGTGTACTTCGACGGTGAGATCGATCCGGCCACCTTCAACGATGAAACGGATATGGGCAAACTGACAGTCAAGGATATCAAGTGCGTTGGTATCGGTGATGCCTTCGACTTCATTCCGGAAGAGTAATCATAAAGAGCGCAAAAGGACCCGTCTATCTTTAGACAGGTCCTTTTTGTTTATTCGTAAAGATTTTGATAGTTGTACACCGCACCGAGCAGATTGGCATCTTCCCGGTATTGACAGGAATCGATTTCTGCCCCAAAGCGCCGGTAGATGGAGAGGCTTTCCGGAAATAAGTTCCGCAAGCGTTGCGGCCTTTCCGTCATTTTCCACAGCTACCTTGCAGGGAATATCACTTAATAATTCATGGATTGATACCATACCTGTCGGAATACAACTATCTTACTATGCAAAATGGCTGTGCAATAATGATATAATCTTATTCAGTACATGGAGGTGTTTGAAAAATGGCGACGGAAAGCCTGATAAACCTGATACTGCTATTTTTCGCCTATGCTTTCCTCGGCTGGTGCATCGAGGTCACGCTAAAATTTTTTCAGTTTCACCGCTTCATCAACCGCGGTTTCCTGACCGGCCCGTGGCTTCCGATCTACGGCTCCGGTGCGGCCTTGATCACTGTTGTGATAAAAGGCCTTGCCCCGCTGGAATTTTCCGTCGGCACCACCTTTGCGGTGTCGTTCCTTCTGTGCGGCTTCCTGGAATATATGACGAGCTATGTACTGGAGAAACGTTTCCATGCCCGTTGGTGGGATTACAGCCAGAAGCCCATGAATCTTCATGGAAGAGTCTGGATCGGAAACCTGATACTCTTCGGGCTGGGCGGCGTGGTGATTGTGTATCTGATCAATCCGCTGTTGCTTCGTCTTTCTGAACATATGAGCTTTCCCCTGCGGGAGATAATAGCACTCTCCCTATCAGCGGTTTTTGTCGCGGACTACGTGATGTCCCACTTTGTGCTGAAGCTTGTCAAGACAAGCGTTGAGCTCAGTGAGGCGGACGACACCGAGGCTATCAGCAAGGAGGTTCGTCTGCTCCTCAGCGACCGCTCTGTCTTCCACCGCCGTTTTGCAGAAGCATATCCGGAGGTCATTTATAAAACAGAGCGCATTGCCAAGCGTATGGAGGAGATCCGCCTTGAGACGGAGAGATTGCGTCAGGAAGCGGAAGAGCGAGTCGCTCAGATGCGGTTGGAGGTTGCGGAGAACCTGGAGCCCACAGGAAGCGTAAAAAACGAGATTATCGAAAAACAGGATGCACTGATCCGTCTGCTCTATCGGGAAGAAGACGCCAGCCCTGAAATCAGGGAACTGAAACAGGAAGTCGAGTTGAAAAAGGCTGTGCTGCAGAAGCGACGCACACGGTTTTCCAAGCTATAGAAGTCGTAATTGAGCAGTGGTGAGTAAATCGGAGCCGTGGTATTAACTGCAGCAGATTGGGTAAACCCAGATTACAGGCAGACCTCAGAGCAATTCTTATATCAGATTATTCACATATTGTTCCCGCGGGAATTAGCACTCTCCTCTTGACAGTGCTAAAACCGGTGCTATAATCATAATCGAAAGAGGAACGCTACGAAGGCTCTATGACCGGAAGTTTCTATATCGGCGAGAATGTCAAGGAAGAGGATGTTCAGGCCAGGTTTGAGGACGGCGTCCTGACACTTGATTTCCCGAAGGAGAAGCCAGTGGCGCTTCCGGAGCGCAAGACCATCCAGATCCAAGGATAATCAGAACTACTCCAGCGCCCTGCTAACCGTGGGCGTTTTCTATTTCAGAGGAGATGTTTGAGATGAAAGAGAATTTGATTCTTGTTAACTACAAAGTTGAAAGCGAAGCATATCAGGCGCTGTCTGAGTTGAAGCGCGATACAGGCAATGCCAATTACATTCTCTCGCAGGCGGCCATCGTGAAGAAAGAAAATGGCAAGCTCAATATCATGGACGGTTTTGTTAACGGCGGCACAATCGATGATGACACTTGGAAAGGAAGCCTGATCGGCAGCCTGGTTGGTATCCTTGGCGGCCCGCTTGGCGTATTGCTGGGCGGCAGTATGGGCATGCTGATCGGTGGCGCGGTAGATGCAAATGACATGGCGGAAAACGCATCCCTTCTTGAAAAAGCCGGGGACAGCATTCTCGATGGTGAGACGGCAATCATTCTGCTTGCTCAGGAAGAATATGAAACCGCATTGACCGCAAAGCTCAATAACTTTGAAGTTACGATCACCAGATTTGATGCTGCTGAAGTCGCGGCAGAGGTTGAGCATGCCCGTGAAGTTGAAAAGCAGATGGCCAAAGAGGCCAGAGAAAAACTACGTGCGGAAAGATCCGAAGCATTTAAAGAGACCGTTGCCAAGAAGAGTGAAGAGTTGAAAAACTGGTTCTCCAACCTGGGGAAATAAGAGGTCTGCCGTACTGACCATCCGCATGATACCAGTTTCCTTTTGCCTGATCTCGGGCTATTGAAAACCATAGATAAAAATGAAGTTTTCATAGATGCACCTGAACGGCTGGGAGCAAAAAAGCATTGATATTCCCTGACTTTTAGAGGCACTGGATTTGTTACGGATTTATGACCGGAATTCATTTGGCAAATGCTCACTTTCATGGAGGACAATCGGTCTGACCGAAAGTCATATGCGTGACATCAGTAGAAACAGAGAAGTCATTTGATATCTTTTTCGGGCAAACTCAAAAAAGCGATTGAATAAGTATCCACCAGCCAAGCTGGTGGTTTTACATATGCGGGCATAGCCCTGCTCCCACAGCAGCGCTTTACAGCGCAAAATGTGGTCTGCGCGTGCTCTACTTCTTAGTACCCGTAAACGGATCCTCTATTTCCAGTGTTAACTGCTCGGCTATCTGGTCTTCCTTTAATTGATTCTGTATGTATTCGATAAGCTCGGGTTATCTGAACACATTGGTGTTCTTGACCGAGAAGCCCCACCTCTTAACTTTTGTGCAGGTGGTGGGAGTATGTCACGTAGTAAAACGGTGTATTACGACTGTATGGCTTCAACCCATAGCATACTGCACAAATTTGTTTTTAAATGATTTTTGGAGTTTTCGAACATTACATAAAACAGGCAATCAAATCATCTTAATATCTTGATCGCCTGTTTAATTAATACTAAAAGTTTAAATGTTACTTTTGAAAAGCCATTCAGCTAAATCAACAATCTTGATTCCTTCATATTGATACTCTGGATGATGAGTTCTTGCAATAAGCATTTTTGGATATGCATCCCTTATTTTCAGTAAAGGTTCCACTTCTCGTTCAAATGTATGTTGATTATCAATATTATCTGACACCTGCAAATACAACACTTCATCTCTTTTTTTCGCTACAAAATCAATCTCTTTCTGGTACAGTTTTCCAACATACACTTCATATCCTCTTCTCAGCAATTCAACGGCAACCATATTTTCATATGCTCTTCCATAATCCATATTTACTGTTCCCAGCCTTGCATATCTGAATATTGGATCACAAACATAATACTTATCATTTGATTCCAAATACTTTTTCCCTTTCAAGTCATATCTGCGTATTCTATAAAACAGAAAAGATCGGCAGATATAAGATATGTAGTTACCAATGGTCTTGTCATTTGTTTTTATTCTTTTGGATATGAGAGCATCCGAAACATTTTTTGCTGATGATAAATTAGCGATATTATCCAGCATATAGTCAACGAGTTGATCAAGCATCGCTTTGTTTCGAATATTATATTTTTGTTTTATATCTCGAATTATAAGTGTCTCGTAGATTTCGTTTATGTATTTGTATTTATCTTCATATTCGTTATACAGATAAGCCCCCGCCATTCCGCCTTCGGAAAAATAACGTTCAAAACCACTTTCACAATCATCAATATTGTAATATCTCATGAATTCAGTTAGTGAAAACGGATATAATTCTATCTCATATTGTCTTCCGACAAATAGCGTAGCTAGATCACTACTGGAAAGAAAAGCATTTGAGCCGGTAAGATACATATCAAACTTGCCAGTCTCATATAAACTGTTAATTGCTTCCTCAAATCCCTCGCATCTCTGTATTTCATCAACTAAAAGAAAATTATTAACCCCTGGTTTATACTTTTCATCAACATATTGTTCAAATGACTCGGAATTTCTTAATGGTTTGTATTGCGATTCATTAAGATTTATAGATATCACATTACTACTATCGTTTAGGCCTTTAATATACTGATTAAGTTGCTCCAATAGTTTTGATTTACCACATCTTCTGACGCCCGTTATTATCTTTATATCAGGAGTTCCCATAACATTTATTAATTTCTTCAGGTAATACTCTCTATCAATAAGCTTCATGCTACTCACTACTGTAATCACTGTCCTTTCTATATTGACATTATAGCTTTTTATTTCGAATTTTTAAATATTTTTTGTTTTTTCGAATTATAAATCATAGTTTATAGAGTATAGTATACTGCACAGATTGGTTTTTAAATGATTGTTTAAGTTTTCGAACATCACTCAAAAAGGTGTTTGATTCATTACTTTGAATCTAACACCTTTATCTTCTATACAGCTATATTGCTTCTGCTCAAGATAGTTTTACTGAGCACACCCAAGCCAGAGGCAAATATCAGCCCACCGGCAACGCACAGAATGACATGCATTGGATTGGCATCTACCGGAGTCATGAACGGGATCATCACAAACAGTAACAGTCTGAAATCACTTCAAACACCTGTCTTTTTCAGAATCTGAACTTACAGTTCACAGGTAAATGTGTATCTGCCAGAGCCTCTTTCAAATGTTTCACCATTCGGCAGCACTATTTCAGCCCTGGTACATGGCGGTACACAGACTTTAAGAGTAAGCTTTCCATCTTTTCTTTCCCACTCCGTAACAATCGTTCCATATTCTGATTCAAAGCTGCGCTTTGCCCAGTCGATTCGCTTGTCCATTATCGGCTGTACTCTGAACTTCTGGTATCCAGGAGTAACCGGTACAATACCGTTTATGTGTCTGAACATCCAGTCATCAACACAGCCGAAAGCATAATGGTTAAGTGATACATTCATTGGTGTACCATCTTCTTTACTGGAAATCCAGCTTTCCCAGATCGTAGTTGCGCCGTGATCAACTTCATATAACCATGATGGACATTTATCCTGAAACAGCAGATCATATGCCTTTTCACTGTAACCATATTCACATAATGTATCCAGCAGAACAGGTGTGCCTAAGAACCCTGTATCAAGACAGCCATTATTCTCTTCGATCTTCTTAAGTACCTTCTTTATGAACTTATCCCTCAACTCTTTCGGAACAAGACCATAGTGTAACGGAATCACGTATGCTCCCATGACATCAACCGGCATTTCGCCATCAGCAGTAATGACTCCCTTTTCAAATGCTCCGAGTACTTTTTCTGCCATCTGTCCGTAATATTTCTGATCATTCGCATTGTTAAGAATACCCGCAATCTCAGAAACGTTTTTCAATGTAACATAACTGAAGATTTCCGGAATGTACTGTTTTCCTTCCTTCATGCTCTGCTGCATGCTCCTGGCATCTGACAGACCATTCTGGGTTCTGGAAGGAATGAGCCATTCACCGTAATGGAAACCGGTGTTCCATAACAGTTTATCTACTTCCTTAGGCAGTTTTCTGTTTCCTCTGTATTTTGCTGATGTATATAGGATGAAGTCTGCCCATTTTTTCATGGTATCATACTGCTGCCTGAGTATTTCCTTATTGCCCGTCAGTTCATACATGGCTTTTGGTACAAGCACACAGGCGTCTCCCCAGCCAGCTACGCCAATGCTGCCTTTGAAACCTCCGGCAAAACCAAGCAATACACTCATACTCTTATAAGTCTGATTATGCGGAACTACCATTGGGATATGACCATCCTTACCCTGATCAGCTGTAACACTCTTAAGCCATCTGGTAAGGAACCCGGTAACATCTTCATTCTGTAAGGCGGTTGCTGCATAAATGCCAATGTCTCCGGTCCAGCCAGCCTTTTCTCTCTGCGGGCAGTCCGTAGGTATTGAAATCATGTTAGATCGCTGTGACCAACGGGTATTTTCATACAGACGGTTCAGTCTGGAGTCAGAACAGCTGAATTCTCCGACATTCTTTTTATCTGTTGAGAGGGCAATGGCCGTGAAGTCTGCCGGATCAACCGTTTTCAGTCCGCTTACTCTTACATAACGGAATCCATGGAAAGTAAACTTGGCTTCATAAACAGCTTCTTTTCCTGATGAGACATATTCAACCTTCTGTTCACATCCTTCACCAATACCTGATGTGCCAAGAATGTTATCAAAGTAATTGCCATTCTGATCTGTTGTTTCAAAGTGCTCAAGAGTAATCAGTGTTCCCTTTGGAGCATTGACATGAAACCTTACTCTTCCTGCCATGTTCTGACCAAAGTCAATGATGTGCTCGCCCTTTGGGGATACATAAGCTCTGACAGCTTTGACTTCAGCAGCTGTACGGACTGGCTCTCCAATCTGAGCATGCAGATTATTCAGTGATTCATTTGTTCTTTTCACAGCTGCCCAACTGTCCGTATTACATTCAGGAGTATCCCAACCCGGGATCTCCTTATTGGCATCGTACTTTTCGCCGGCAAACAGATCACTGAAGCATACCGGTCCTGTTGAGCATTTTTCACTGCCATCAGAATAAACACTATATTTCTTTCCATCAGCTAATTCAACTTCAAGCTGATAAATGATGGCATGCGGCTGTTTGGCAGTCTTCTTGTTCATGGTTGTATTAGGTCCGAAATACCATCCGTCCGCAACATACAGGCCAAGTACATTCTGACCCTCCTGCAACAGTGATGTTACATCATAGGTCTGGTATGACAGATAACTGTCATATGATGAATATTCAGGAGCAAATGTACGATCATCAACTCTCTTACCATTAATGCTGGCCTCATAAATGCCATGGCAGGTAACATAAAGTCTGGCCTTTTTTATTTCTCCTGAAAGGCTGAAGCCTTTGCGGAACAGTGTAGGTGCAGGCTGATTTCCAAAACCTTTCTTACGTTTAACAACAGGAAGTGTTGCTTCAACCCAGCCGCCTTTCCAGTCAGTCTTTTTCAGCAGTGCTGTTTCGAATGAGGACTCACAGCTGGCGGTATTACCGTGATTATCTTTTACCTCTACTTCCCAGAAATAACGTGTTGAAGATTCCAGCGGTTCACCCTCATAACTGACGAATGCTGTCTTTCCGCTTTCATTTACACCGCTGTCCCATACTGTTTTATTATCATTTCTTACCGTAATGTGATAAGACAGCTGGCAGGTATCATTTTCATCTGATTCAATTTTCCAGGAAAAATAAGGATTTCCTTCCAGTCCCAGACATTCTGACATGTGGTTGACAGTTAAATTATAAAGTTTCATGTTCCCTCCATTATTTGTTTTTTATTGCTATTATTGAAAGATTCTTCTAACATTATTATAGAGGTATATAAAGTAATAGACTTGTTATAATATGCTGATTTTTTGGATTATCTTGCGGAGGTACTATGTTTGAGCAGTTTCATCTGACACGTTATCGTTTCAGTGGCAGCAATCCTGCTGCAATACAGAACATGAAAAGTGATTATCTGTCAAGGGACGAAAACTATAAGCCAATGATACAGGCTGATTTTAATCTGGACGGGTTTGTTGATGTGTTGCCTTTCATCCCTCAGCCAGAAGATGAGTGGTATCAGCTTATCCATCTGCAGTCTTTTTCTCACATGCTGGCAACGGAAAACTACTATACAGAAAGAAAAGATCTTGATTCTTATCTGATAATCTATACACAATCCGGATATGGCACTTTACAATACGGCGGAAAATCATTCTCATTATCTTCCGGAGACATCGCCTGGATTGATTGCCAAAAATATCATTATTATCAAACCGAGAAAGAGAACTGGGAACACTGTGATCTGCATATTAACGGTAGATTGGCGAATCTGTTATATGACACCTTCAGGCAAAACAGTCAACCGGTGATTCATGAAAATGAGCCTACCACGATTTACAGACAGCTTTGTATGATTCTCGAAGCCTATGTAACTCCATCATCTATTCGCAACATGAAAACTGCTCAGGCAATCGAACAGTTAGCGGCCAATCTGATTGAAACATCATACGGTATACAGAAAAAGGCTGTGAATTCCAATACAGACCTTCAAATCAGGAAAGCCCTGTCGTTCCTCCACAGCAATTTCCAGAGTGCAATTAATCTAAATTCCATCGCAGCTCAGGCAAATATGTCAAAATATTATTTCTCGCGCTGTTTCCACCAGCTCACAGGTTTTTCTCCAAATGAGTATCTCATACGTCTTCGTTTGGACCACGCCAAGGCTTTGTTGGAAAACACCGATTATTCGATACAGACTGTCGGTGAGATGAGCGGTTTTAATGATGAGGCATATTTCTCCCGCTTATTTCATAAGCGAACAGGAACAAGTGCTTTAAAATATCGAAAGATGAAGCAGAAACCACTATGAAGTTACCTTCTTCAAGAGTCTTATCAATACAGGTTATTATATTGATCTTTTCAGATACTTTTCACCAATCCATAGTAAAAAGAACAGATATTTCGCTGTTCCTTATGTTTTCTCTCTTTATGATTCTGTCTGCAGAGCCTCCAGCACCCTCAGAATATCGTCATTGATCACAATGGATTGCGCTTCGATCTGTTTGGGGCAGTACGCTTCATTATAGTTCATGCAGGCATAAATGGCATTCGGGTTGTCATTGGTTCTCTGCCAGAAGGGATACTTGATAATGACCGGGGTATTTGCGCCAACCCCCAGCTCCAGATAAAGCACACGGTCATTTTCATGTTTCTTTAAATAAGCCGCATACCTGCTGCTCGCCTTCTGCCAGCCTTCATCTTCCACAAAGGAATCGTCACACCTCAGATTTGTGGTAAAGGGATAGCCGTCCTCTTCACAGACAGGGAGCATTGCATGCGAAAGCGCCATCGATACCTTCCCGTTTTGCGGCAGATCGTAAGATCCGTCCTCCCTTTTCTCAAATCCCTGCGCTTTCAGTGCCTCAATCACCCATTCCCCGTTGTCATACGTCTTCCGGTTCTGCGGATTTGTGCTTTGAAACAGTCCGTAGTCCCCCTGGGTATAAAAGAGCCTTTCCTTTTCAAACCCGGCTTTCTGAAAGCAGTGGTCCACATTGGTCGTTATGACAAAATAGTCTTTTTCCTTCAGAAGTTCATACAGCTTCTCATAGACCGGAAGCGGCGGATCCATATAGCGGTTGATATAGATATTCCGCGCCCAGAAGGCCCAGAATTCCTCCTTTGAGGGATAGGGATAAAATCCTCCGGAATACATATCCTGGATTCCGTACTTTGCATGGAAATCGGCAAAGTAGTGTAAAAAGCGCTCTCCGCTGTAAGTAAAGCCGGCAGAAGTGGAAAGCCCCGCTCCCGCACCGACGATGACGGCATCCGCCTGCCGTATTTCTTCTTTCAGACGCTGAAGTGCGTCCGGCGTTTCCCTTACGATTCCGTCATGAAATCTTCTGACACCTCTAATCCCCTCCTGTATCGAGGAGAGATATCCGTTCTCAGAATAACTGCTTTTGATAGAATTCTCTGTCTTCTTCCTTAAAAACATTGAAAATCACCCTTTCCATACAATCCGGATTCTCCCGGATCCACTCTGTCACCGTATTGACGGCAATTTCCGCTGCCGCTTCATTCGGAAAATGAAAGACCCCGGTGGAGATGCAGCAGAACGCCACGCTTCTGATTCCGTTTTCCCTGCAGAGATCCAGCACATTCCGGTAGCAGTCTGCCAGCTGTTTCTTTTCCTTTTCCCTCAGTCTGCCGTAGACAATCGGTCCCGCCACATGAATGACGTGAGCTGCCGGAAGATTGTACCCTTTTGTCAAAAGCGGCAATCCAACCGGCTGCACATAGGTATTGCCATAGCACATCCTTAAGTGCTTCATCTTTACGTCGCACTCTTCTCTTAACTGTACTCCCGCATAGGTATGAATGCAGTTATCGATACAGCTGTGCAGCGGCACAAAACATCCCAGCATTTCATTATTTGCGGCATTGACGATGGCATCGCAACCCAGAGTCGTGATATCTCCCTGCCATAAGGAAATTCTCTCTCCATAGGGATGTTGACTGCCTTCTTCCGCAACCGTCGGGATTTCATGATACGGATGAATTCCCCGCTCCCTGTTTCGCTCCAATAGATATTCGTCCTGGATGCGGAGCACTTCCGGATCCATCGGTTTCGGCAGACGGACATTCATCAACGCCCGTAACAGCGCCCGTTTCTGCTCCGTACTGAGTTCTTCCTTAGGCCTTTGATATTCTTTTGTTTCCGCAAGAAATGCGTTAACCAAATAATTCAGTCTCTCATTCTGTTCCATCTGGCTTTTCTCCTTTCTCAAAAAGAATACAGGTGCGCTGAACACCTGTATTACCTTACTCCACGATACTTATTTCCGTAAAGCCTCATGGCTTCAATGATTTCTTTCAGGTCTAGCCCTTTTTCCGTCAGGGAATACTCCACTCTCGGCGGTACTTCCGGATATACGGTGCGGATCAGAATTCCATCCTCTTCCAGTTCCCTGAGGTTTTCCGTAAGAACTTTCGGAGACACTCCCGCAACATTCCGCAAGAGTTCATTGTAGCGTTTGGTTCCTTCCAGAAGTTCTCTTAAGATCAGCGGTTTCCACCGGTTTCCCAATAAAGAAGCCGTATATTCCACAGGACATTCCGTATAGACTTTTATCATATTTCATCCCCTGCTTCATTGTATCATTTCTTTTGGAAACTTACTATCTTTTAGATAGCTTTGGCAGCACATTCTCCTTCTGCTGTCTTCATCTCTCCGCTCTCACCGTCCAGAATCAGCGGTGCTGCATAGGATACGATGCTCTTTCCGTTCTCTGCATCATACCAGAACAGTTTCCCGGTGTTGTATGCCTCCATGCCGATCAGTGCGTTCTCCTTAACATCGTAACAGTAGTTTTCACTTCCCTTTTCGGCATTCTCCCGGATTGCCGCAAGTTCTTTGTCCGTATAGGCTTCTGCAGATGCCGGATTGACTAATCCTTCCAGTTCAAAGTATTTCTTTGTGTAATAGATCGTTCTGACGTTTGCTCCTTCATGGTTTATTGCAAATTTCAGTGCCCAGTTTTTCATCTTTCTGATTCCTCTCTTTCTTACGGTTTTATCTTAGTTTAGGGAATTCAAAGAAAAAAGTATGCACTTTTTTGTGCGGTAGTTACCGTTTGGTAAGTAATACACGCTCATAATATACGTTTTTCCCAATGGAAAAAGAGGGAATGACGGAAAAGAAAAGATGTACTTCCCGCACATCTTTTCCGCTGTTTTCTTTCCTAGACTCTTGGATCCGCTTCCTGCCACGGAACTTCCGTATAGTTACCGACTCCCATCCCGCCGGCGACAGGGATGATGGCACCCGTAATATATCTGGCCATATCCGTGACTAAGAAGAGAGCTGTATATGCCATTTCTTCCGGTTTGGCAAATCTTCCGTTCGGAATCATGGACTGGGTCAGTTCTCTCTGCTCCGGACTGATCGTGGAATAGATATCCGTATCCGTAGCACCCGGGCAGATGCAGTTGACTGTGATGTCGTGCTTTGCATAATCCAGTGCCGCACTCTGCGTTAAGGAGATCACTCCGCGCTTTGCCCCGGAGTAAACGGAATAGTTTGCGGTCGGATAAATACCTTCCGCAGAGGAAATATTAATAATGGTGCAGTTACGGGAATTGGATTTCAGCATTGCCTTGACCGCATATTTGATTCCCATAAAGACACCGATATAGTCAATGTCCGTGACTCTCTTGAATTCCGCTGTTTCATATTCATGGATCGGATGCAGCAGTGTTCCCGCACCGGCATTGTTAATTAAGACATTCAGCTGACCGTATTTCTCTACAGCAAAGTCCATGACTTTCTTCACGTCTTCCTCTTTGGAGACATCTGCCTGGCAGAAAAGTGCATCTCCGCCTTTCGCGCGGATCTCCGCTGCAATCTTTTCGCCCAGCTCTGCTTTTCTGGCAGTTAAAACAACCTTCATGCCGTTATCCGCAAAGACTTCCGCAATCGCCTTGCCGATTCCCGCCGTAGCTCCGGTAACAACCGCCACCAGTCCTTTGACACTTTCAAAACTGTTCATAATTCATACCTCATTTCAATCCAAATTCTACCATTTCCCGTTACACAGTCTTTTTCACATATAATCGATATTGTAAAATATTGTTACAGATTTAGAATTGTGAGCAAAATTATGAAGAATCAGACAAAAGATATCATTGCGGATGCATTCAAACAGCTGTTACGGAAGAAAGATTTCCGGGAAATTACGGTCACGGAAATCTGTGAAGCCGTCAGTTGCCAAAGGAGAACCTTTTACTACCATTTTGACGGTGAACCTCCCATAAGCTAAAGACTTATGGGCTTCTTAAGAAGTTTGCTTTTACGTTTCCACCTGATACTATCAGGTAAGCCTTATTCTTAACGGGCTGT
>Ga0256404_1003898_pt1 | contig 29280 bp, 26 predicted proteins | sample RumenRJG_01DNA_FD_185990 | JGI IMG/M metagenome (GOLD analysis project Ga0256404, IMG submission 185990) | Bovine rumen microbial communities from Lethbridge, Alberta, Canada - RJG_01 | ecosystem: Host-associated > Mammals > Digestive system > Stomach > Rumen | place: Canada: Alberta | collected...
ATCCACCACTACATCGCTTTGCACGCCATATCCACTCCCGAGTGAGTTGCAAGGGGACAAGGTGGGGAAAGATTATCTTCTACAGAATCTTCATCTCGATATGCGCTCAGGCATCAGCAACGGCCAGGCTCACAGCACGCTGGAGAAGGCTCGCTTCCTTGCGGAGAGGATATGCCAAATCGATTACGTGAATCCCCACGACAAAAAGACCCAATCGGCCATTCTTCATGCGAAGTAGGAGCAAGAAGTAACCGAGCCCCTCAATATCATCTCAGCAAACTGCTCAAATGGGTGTCCCATTGCCTAAAAACAGAAGAAAACAAAGAACGCTAACTGCTGAAAACCAGACAATTAGCGTTCTTCCGATGTGCTCTGCTAGGGACTCGAACCCTAGACCCACTGATTAAGAGTCAGTTGCTCTACCAACTGAGCTAGCAAAGCATTTTTGGTGATCCGTTCGGGGCTCGAACCCGAGACCCCAACATTAAAAGTGTTGTGCTCTACCAACTGAGCTAACGAATCATTCCAACCTCGGGTCTTGCCTTTCGGGATTGCAAAGGTATTACTTCCTGATTAAATAAACAAATTTTTTCGAAGTATTTTTTATTCAAACAACTTCATGAATATTCTTTGCCGAGACCATGTTCAAGCCGACTGTCATCACGTCTGAAGGAGTGAATGGAATCAGGAGCCCTGGGCTTGGCGGCCTCTCTCTGGCGCTTGGCTGCGGCGGCGTCTCAATGGCAGCGACCTGCGGAGGTGGTGCGACTGCCTATCTCTAGCGCTTGGCTGCGGCGGCGTCTCAATGGCAGCGACCTGCGGTGGTGGTGCGACTGCCTATCTCTGGCGCTTGGCTGCGGCGGCGTCTCAATGGCAGCGACCTGCGGTGGTGGTGCGACTGCCTCTCACTGGCGGTTGGCTGCGGTGGTGGCTGGGAGGTCGAGGGCTTCAGCTAGGATAACGATTGGGTTCAGGACTTTGTAGCCTGTGGACATTTCAATCTGCCACTTGCAGGTATCACACTCGCTGCAGACGAAGTCTGGCGCAAGGGCACGAATCTGCTCAAACACAGGCCGTCCTATTTCTTGTGAATTTTTATAATTCTCTTTCTTGAAGCCGTAGGTGCCAGCAATGCCGCAGCAGCCGCTATCCAGCACAGTGAAAGCCACCCCAGGAATCATCTGCATGAGCCGCTTCGTGAATATGCTCCATCCTAACTTTTCCATGTGACACGGAATATGATAGGCTATGCGAGCGGCGTAATCTTTCTTGAATACCAGTATGACCTTACCTGCATCGATCAAATCAAACAAAAACTTCTCCACCAGAGTAATGCTGTCCCGAACTTTGGAATTGTCAACATCCAGCACGTGAGGATATTCATCCCTCATGGTGAAAGTGCAAGTGGAAGCAGTGGCAACTATAGGAAGCCCCTCGCCTACCATCTTCTCGAATACGGCGACATTGTGCTTAGCGTGCCTGCTAGCCTGTTTCCAAAGCCCATTCGCAATCATAGCCACCCCGCAGCACTCTTCATTCATAAGTTCCACCCCATAACCAACGGCATTCATCACTTCCACGAAAGCCTTCCCCACCTCAGGGTGCTGAAACTCAGTAGAACAACCATGGAAGAAGGCCACTTTCTTTGAATATGCAGCTTGCTTCGACCGTGCCTCTCGATTAAACCATCCAACAAAGCCGTGAGCCTTGTATTTTGGGAAAGTGCGATTCTTGTCAATATCCAGAACCGCATCCATCACAGCTTTCACAGGCTTGGCTGCCACCATAGAATTAACTATGGGAGCGAACGGACGAGCAAGATGCCCCATTATGTCGGTATTAGCAAGTATGGTATCACGGAGAGTCGGCGTGGCGGTGCTGTAGCGTCGCCTAGCAGACTGAATCAAATCAGCTATATTCACGCCAGATGGGCAAGAAACCTCGCAGCGTTTGCAGTTCAAGCAATATTTCAGGTTCTCATCGAAGAACATCTTGTTCTTCAAGCGAAGCCTCTCCTCATCAGGGCCGGCCTGCTTAGGACCAGGGAAGCGAGGATTCACTGGCACCACAGGGCAGTACGCCGTGCAAACCGTGCACTTGATGCACTGCTCAAAATTATTGAAGCTAACTTCTTTCTTCTCCATATCCTATCCTCCAATGATTTCATCAGCGACCCGCAGAGCGGTCATTATGGCCACGCCAGCGCCACTCCCCTCGCTCAGCGAATTGCACCCGCCGACCTCAGAACCAATAACATAAACATTATCGACCAAAGAACCATTCTTGAATGCCCTGAAACGAGAATCAGTCACGACTCCAAAGCCAAGATAATTCTGCTTTTCGAAGAAATTCTTATCGTACCACTCGTTCCTGTCAGGAACGAAATCCACGTCCAGCCCGAACACAGGCTCCTCAATCTTGCCTGGCGATGCGACTAAGCCATGAGCGAACAGATGTCCGCTGGCCAGCACGAAATCATCAGCCTCCAGCAGAGTCCCATCAAGGTTTCTAGTCTTGATGCTCGTTACAACGCCATCAGAAATAGAAGAACCGAGAGCCTCGTCCCCCATCAGGAACGTTCCTCCGATGTTCTCGAAAGCCTTTTTCAATAGTTTCTGAGTGCGGATGCCTGCAACGGAAGGTGGCATAGTTCCAACGAACAGCACATTGGCCTTTATCATCTCCCTAACCCAGTCACACACGAGAGGGTTATTCAAACCGAACACCTCTGGGAGCACCACGACATCTTCATCTTTCAAAAGCGAATGAACTCTCCGGCCAAACTCTTTCCAGCATTCTTCCTGCTCCATTACACGAGCTATATTGATAGAACGCATCTCAGTTGGATTGGCACGAAGATTCTCCACGACCTTCAGTTTCACCGACTCTATCCTGCAAGAAAGTCCCTTCTTCTCAAGCCCTTCAGCAATGAAGACGCTATTGAAATCCATGAAGCCAGCAAAATTGGCAATCAATGCCTTATGCCCTATGACCTCATCTGGAGATTTAAAAAACGGGATTTCCTCCAAAGCCAGCCAGGCCGGCTTGAAAGTCCCCATCGGAGTGAAACGCCAGCCGTTTGCACCATTGAAACCGCAAAGCTTGATGCCATACTTTCTGAAAAAAGGAATCACGCCGGCAGCATATTCCTTTATCCTCTCAATCCCTATCTTTGAATATGGGTGATTCTCCGGTAATTTAGGAATATCCAGAAGCGGCTCTTCAACCGCCGTACCGTCCGGAAGCCTCCCAAGCAAGCCGAAAGTGCCAGTAGAAAAGTGCAAGGCATTCTGCCCTGCAGAAACGATGAGACACTGCTTTCCTGCCTCTTGCAAGCGAATGCCGCAGACAAGGGAGGAAAGCCCTCCTCCAATTATGATAGCATCAAATTTCATTCTTAATCCTTATTCAAAACTTATTCTTCTAAGATTCATTCAATCCCAGCACTTCTGAATATACCCACTGCGTATATGCGCATTCCCGTAAGGTCTCTCCCCAAGCCACAGGATACATTCCTTTCCACCGCTCGTTCATGAACTGCTTCAAATCATTGCGCACAGCAACGACATCGCGATCCTTAGCCAGAATGCAGGCAGCCCTGCACCCGCAAAGCTCTCCCTGGCACGTTCCCATGCCCATTCGTGTGCGCCTGCGAAGATCAACGAGATTGTGAACGTCCATGTTCTTGATGGCAGAATCTATCTCAGACACAGGCACCTCTTCACACTCGCAAACGACGCTCCCCTCATATTCATCGGAAAGCGGAATGCTAGAGACATTAGCCCCAGCCCTGCCAACGGTCGCCTTTTGCGCCGTAGTAGGCATAGTCCACATATTCTTGAATATCTTCTCTATGCCTCCTTCCTCAGAGCCAGGAAGAGGGGTAGTTGCAGTCGCGCAAGGAACATCCAGACCCAGCTTCTTGCAAGCCATGTCAGTAGCCTGCTCAGCCATCAGCCTGTAAGTCATCAGCTTACCGCCAGTTATAGTCACTAAACCTTTAATTCCGTCGCGAGTCTCGTGATCCAAGCAGACTATGCCACGGCTGATATTCCTGCCGGTAGGATCATTGTCCGCAGAAACAAGTGGACGCACCCCAGCGTAAGCTCGCAAAATCCTAGTCTGAGCAAGCACAGGCGAGAGTTTCGCTCCCTCTGAGAGAAGCAGATTCACCTCGTCCGGCGTCACCTGCAGATGATCGCATTCCTCGTATGGCACCTTAGTGGAAGTAGTGCCAATCACGCACACGGTATCTCCCGGAACAAGGATGTCCGCATTTGCAGGCTTGCGGCAACGATTCAGCACGATTCCGTTGACCCTGTGAGCGAAAATCAGCAAAGCACCCTTCGCCGGATACATGCCAATCTTTGCCCCAGCCATCTCGGCAATATGATGCCCCCAGATTCCACACGCATTTATTACCACTGGCGCATGATACTCGCCAAGCTCCCCGGTCCTGTGATTCAGCACCTTTACTCCTCTCACGGTATCCTGGTCCATTATGAATCCTGTGACTTCTGAATATGTAAGCAAATTGGCTCCGTGGAGCTTCGCATCGTAGACATTTGATGCGCAAAGCCTGAACGGGTCCACCGAGCCATCAGGAACGCGCACTGCACCTATGATGGACGGATTCACAGATGGCTCTAGCCTCCTAGCCTCCTGAGGGTCGATGATTTCCGCCTTTATTCCAGCGTCTGTGCAGGCTTTCACGAACGTTGCCTGGTAGCCCAGGTCATCTTCAGGCAGGGTAATGAAAAATCCTGAAGTATCATCAACGCAATGTCGGGCTATTTTCTTCAGAATCATGTTCTCTTTTATGCATTCTGAAGCAGATTCTTTATCAGTGACAGCATAGCGTGCTCCGCTGTGCAGCAAACCATGATTGCGGCCAGTCGCTCCGGTCGCAATGTCGTTTCTTTCTATCAACAGAACTTTCAAGCCCCTAAGGGAACAGTCCCTTGCGGTTCCAGCACCCGTGATGCCTCCGCCTATGATTATAACGTCAAATTCCTGTTTCATTTTACTCCCGTATAACTCTCAATCTGCTTTCTCAGGCTTGTGCTCAAGCTCACAGGCTCCTCGCTGTCCGACCTATCCAGCCACTCTTTTGCCAGCTCTGGCTGCCCAAGCATGAAGCATGCAAGGCCGATGTTATAAGCTGCGCAAGCCCTTTTTTCCTTATTTTTGTTCTTAGTGAGAGGGAGCCAGTCGTCGATAGCTTCTTTCCATTTGAATGAGTTAGCATGCTCCGCACCATTGATCCAAGCACTTTCAGCAGCATCGTAATATATTACGAAGAACTGATCCTGATGCCACGTAGACACGAAAGACTTTGCCGTCACCTGACCTGCGCTCTCGGCAGCGCTCTCAGTGCTATTCCAAAGCCTGCGATTCATTTCCTCAGCAGTAGCTTTTCCATTGCTGTACACATCTACGGCAAGATCCCTGTCGCCGGCGAAACCGAAAACCTTATCTTCCTTATTCTGGGTGTCGTAGACGTAAACCTTCACGTTGAAAGGGAGCTTCGCAGCCGAGATGTACGATGAATCGGCAGAATGAATGCCCACCGAAGCATTTTTTATCGGCGAGCCAAAAGAGACATTTCCGAAAGATGGCTTATCCACAAGGAAAACGACATCCTTGTCAACATCCATGGCCAGATTCACCATTGAATCCTTCTGGGTGTAGTCAGTGCCTTTTTCATATTCAATGCTATAAAGGTCGATAACCTGCTCCCCATTGAAATAATCATGTTCCAGGGCAGATGCAAAGCCAGAAGAAAAAGCCCTGTTGAACGAAGAATCCCTTGGATCGGAGCCGTACAGATAAACGATGCCCATGGTCTTGCGAGCGAGGTCCAGCCCCGAAGCGGACGGTCCCCTCATCTCAGATTCCACCAGCAGCGCCTGAGGTGCGCATGCCGCCAGCATGAACATGCCAGAGAGCAGGATGACAGAAGCCTTTTTCATAATTTTAATCTCCTATTGGCTCGGCAGTCAGATCATACTCATCCGCGCCAGTTATTTTAACATTCATGAATATTCCGCAGAGTTCCTCCGGATCTTCGATTCCGGGGAATTTGTCCGGCGAATAAGTTACAATAATCTCGCCATCCACTTCCGGGCTCTCGTACTGGCTCCTGCAGATGAAAACCCCGTCGGCATAGTCATCAACGAGCACTTTTTCCACCTTCCCGACCCTGGACTGGTTGAATGCGAGTGAAATACCGCTCTGAAGCTCCATGAGCTCGGACAACCTGCGTTGCTTTTCCTTTTTAGTGATGCGATCCCTGAAATTATTCGCATCGAAAGTACCCTCTTCCTCTGAATATTTAAAAGCGCCAAGCCGCTCGAACTTAGCATCGGCGACGAAATCCAGAAGCTCCTGGAACTCCCGCTTGCCCTCGCCCGGATGCCCGACGATCATCGTAGTCCTTAGCACCACTCCTGGCACCTGCGAGCGTAGCTTCGCGATAAGATTCCTCGTCCACTCGCCATCAACGCCCCTGTGCATCTTATTCAGGACTTTATCTGAAATATGCTGAAGAGGAATGTCAAGGTATTTGCAGACCTTCGGGTTATCAGCCATCTCTTTCAGGACATCCTCAGGAAAATCGGCAGGATAGGAATAGTGAATCCTTATCCATTCAATTCCCTTGATTTTAGAAAGTTCCTGAATCAGTTTAGCAAGAGAACGTTTCCCATAGAGATCCAGCCCATAATATGTGGTGTCCTGTGCTATCAGAAGCAGTTCTTTCACGCCTTCGCCAGCAAGCTCGGTCGCCTCTTTCACGAGCATCTCGACAGGCACGCTCTTGTGAGCGCCACGTATGAAAGGAATAGCGCAATATGAGCACCTGCGGTCGCAGCCTTCGGAAATCTTCAGGTAAGCATAGGAGCGATGCTTCTCGGTAAGGTATCGCATCCGCTCATGCGAGCTGCCAGGCTCCACGCCTAAAGCCTTAACTACCGGGGCGAAATCCCTGGCGCCGAACCATTTATCGACTTCAGGAACCAGGGCAGGAAGCTGCCCCATGTAACGCTGCGAGAGGCAACCTAAAACGAATAACTTCTTCGCATTCCCAGCTTTCTTTCGCAAAGCGCCGTCAAGGATGGCCTGCACAGACTCTTCCTTGGCATCTCCGATGAAACCGCAAGTGTTGATTAAAAGGTAATCCACGGCACGATTATCCCCCTCCGGCACCACTTCGTAATCTTTCTCGACCTGGGAAAGAATGTGCTGAGTGTCCACAGTGTTCTTCGAGCACCCTAGGGTGATCACCTGTATGGATTTCCTTCTATTATTCGGCATATTCCTTATTCGTTAGCTTTATCTTCAGAAGTCGGAGCCTCTTCCTGGCCAGGAGCCTCATCCTTCTTCTCCTCCTCGAAGTCGAAGGATGCATATTTTGCAATCTCGTTGTACCAGTCGATGATTTTCTTCATGTGAGACACGTAGAAGCGGTCTGCGTCATAGTCAGGCACTGCCTTTTCAAAAAGTGCCTTCAACTCATCAGGACTGTCTTTTGAAGTTACCTCCTTCCCGTCAAGCACGTCCTTCAGCTTCGTAAGCACGTCTTTCAGGGAGACCTCTCCGGTCTTGGTGTATACGGAAATGTCGGCAAGTGTCGTGATTCTGTTCTTCAACCCGAACACAGTCCTGGACTTATCGCTCAGGGATTCCACGATGGCACCGTTGCGAGCCTGAGCCAGGTACTTGTAAAGGCCGTGCTGGCCAGATACAGAAATAATTTTTGTCAAATCAGTTTTCATATTCATTTAATTTTTAAAATTTTCAATGCGCTATCTGTTTCTTTCTTCAGGTCATCAATCGTGCCACCGTTCCTTATGATGGCATCGGCCTTCGAGATGTCGAATCTTTGTGCTGCGATTCGCTGGATGATGCTCGATTTTGGAACGTTATCTCTAGCCGCCGCCCTTTCCAATCTTAATTCCAGAGGAGCATCCACCAGAATTATCTTGTCCAAGTGCTTCATGAACTCCGGCAGGTCCATTACGATTGCCGACTCCATGGCAGCCGCTTTCTCCCCATTCGCTTCATTCATGGCCTTCCACCTTATGAAATCCCTCAGCACGGCAGGATGGACAATACCGTCCAGCTTAGCCAAGTTGTCTTTCGAAAAGAAAGCCAGTTCGGTCAGCTTAGCTTTGTCGAACTTCCCATCAGCCTTTCTGATGCTGCAGCCGAAAGCCTCCTCGATGGCATCCAGCAAGGAATCATCTGTCTGGTAAAGACGCTTTGCCGCAGAGTCCGAATCATAGACCGGAATGCCCTCTGCGGCTATGATCCTGCAAACTGCGGATTTCCCGCTTCCTATGCCCCCTGTGACAGCGAATGTTATCATTTTCTATCCTCCTCCACGCAATCGAACACCTCTGGATCCAGAGTATATTCAATCACCCCTTTAGGAATGTTCCGAGCCTTCGCTATGCATTTCCCGCCAAGAGACTTCTCGAAGTCGGAGTAATCGATGTAGAAGCTAACCACGTCGGATGGATCTTCTGAAAGAGGGAAAGTGCATTTATAAGTCACTTTCGCAGTGGATGGGAATATTTTCAATTCCTTTCCCACTGGAACGTTCCTGGCAATGATGGCTACGTCGTCTTTTATCTCGACGAAACGCGTCACATCCAATGAATAGTTCACCTCGGAGACCGACATGCGCACCCCGTTTATAGGTTCCAGCTTAACCGTGCCGTGGCTGCTGGAACGAATGTTCGAGAGCTCTATGGTCTTCGTGAACACCCTGTCCACGTGCTCCAGGTGGAACGGCTCACCGTAAATCGTTATGGAATCCGGCGTGACTTTCATGCCGTCCATGGCAGTGTATTGCGGCCTGAACGACAGTATGGTCTCCGCCTGCACTGGCACCTTTTTATTATTCTCGAACGGAAAGCGGAACTGGAACGTGTCTGAGACGAAAGACTCCAGCCTCACCCCTTCCCCAAAAATCTCGTTCACATAATTGCTCAGCTCAGCGGAAGTAATGTAGAAGATTTCCCCGTCCTTATGGTGCATGTCTTTCGGGTCGAACATTATCCGGATAGCGTTCCGCTTTGACATAGAAGAATTCCGCACCAGGCTGAAGCCGGAAGTGCGGCATCGGGCCACGATGAGGCTGGAATTAGAAGAAACGTTGGAATGCCCATCTATGTTGCAGACGGCCACCACCGGCACGCTCATAGTGCTGGAATAATTCAGCGACAGATTATGAATGAGCCAGACAGAGAAAGCGAGCAGGACAGAGAGTAAGAATATTACTGAGTCCCGGCCGTTGAGATGGGTCTTCTGCAAGAAGGCATGGAAACGTTCCTTCCACATTTGTTCCTCCCTACTTAGGCTGAGCGTCGGAATAATCCTTCACTAGCGAATTCTTATCGACTCTAAGCTTCACGTCGCCATCAACCTTGATGAGCGCTGACTTCTCGTTTATTTCATCTATTACTCCATAGATGCCCCCGACGGTGACGACCTTGTCCCCTTTCTTCAGGGATTTACGGAAGTTTTCCAATTCTTTCTGCTGCTTGCGCTGAGGCCTGATCATGAAAAGCCACAGGATCACGAACATAGCGATTATCATGATCCAGAACATCATGCTGCTGGTTCCTGCGGCACCCGGCGCAGCACTGCCGGAAGCAGGCGCCGAAGAGGCTTGAAGTAAGATTGTTAGCATTTTCATATTCTATAATATTTGTACAAATTTAATCAATTTTCGACGGTTTTCACTATCTCCCCTTCCTCAATAAGTTTCTTGACGAGCTTGTCCAGAAGCCCGTTCACGAACTGGCGGCTCTTCGGGGTGCTGTAGAACTTGGAGATTTCGACATATTCATTGATGGTCACGCGCAGAGGCATGTCCGGAAAGGCTTTCGCTTCCGAGAGACCCATCACGATTAGCTCTATGTCGGTGACGAAAAGGCGGTTGTCGTCCCAGTCAGGCACCATCTCCGCTATGCGCTTGAGGTATTTTCCGTAATTGACATAGGACGTGCGCAGCAGCTTGAACACGAAATCTTTATCGCTGTCAACCTTCTGCTTCGGATTGCCATGGCCTGCCTTCACCATGTCGCTCTTATAAAGCTCCGGAAGAGTCCACCTCTTGCCGGCGGCGAAATCTTTCATGGCGTTGCAGCACCAAGTCAATGAATATGCAAGATCATCATTCCACCACAGGGACATGTCTTCAAGGATCCTCTCTAGTTCCTCGTCGTCTACAAGTTCATCTTCGAAGATTCTCCTGAACAGAGCAGCGTCTTCTTTCAAAGACCTCTCCGGAGCATTCATATAGTCAATGAAATATTCCCTTGTTCTGACAATGTCATAGAGCCTCCTCAGGAAAGCATCATGCTGCTCCCAGGAGAGGCATCTTTTTGAGATGATCTTCTGAAAATCAGGATCCTCCGAGAGCAGAGGGGCGACTTGGTTCTCGACGAATTTCATGTTCGGATGCTTCTCTTCCTCGGTGGGATTGAACTTGGCAGACGTCTCCTTAATCCTTCTTCTGGCTTCTTCGGTCAGGGCCGGAATAAGGTCGAGCATGAAAAGATATAGAGTTCTAGTTGCTTCCAGAGATTCCTTTAGCTGGCTTTCCGCTTCTTCAAGCGTCATAGACTGATCCTCGGCATAGCTGTACAGCACCTTGAAAGCCTTTATTCGCAAAATGCGCCGGTTAAGCATATTCTTAATAAATTTTACGCAAATATAACATACTATTTTTAGATTTTTATTAAATTTGTTTGCTAAATGAAAACTCAGCGCAATATGTTTAAAGACGATCAAGAGCGGCCGAATTACGCTGACCGCAATTCAGAAGACGTTTTTTCGATTCCAGTGCGAGCTGGAAAGCGGACTTACTTCTTCGATGTCAAAACCACCAAGGGCAATAATGACTACTACCTTACCATCACTGAAAGCAAACGCAGACAGGAACAGGATGGCAGTTTCACTTACGACAAGCACAAGATTTTCCTGTACAAGGAAGATTTCGCCAAATTCCAGGAAGGCCTGGCACAGGCTGTAGATTACATGAAGAAGAACCTTCTGAAAGATACGGAGGAGGATGCTCCCCAGGCTCAAGAGACTGAAGAGACAGGCGAGCAGCCATCCGGCAATCCGCAGCAACAAGAAGGTAAAGACTTCACTAACGTTAAATTTGAAGAGCTCTAATCGACGATTAAGAAACTTCACTAATAACTTTTATATATGAGCAAAGAAATTTCTAGACGAGCTTTCCTGAAAACAGGGACTGCTGCAGCCGTAGGTCTAGCTATGGCACCGAACATCATCATCGCTGGAGAGAAAACTCCAAAGAAAGACAAGAAAAAGAAGCTAGCTCCTAGCGATAAGCTTAACATCCTAGGAGTCGGCATCGGAGGCCGCGGAGCCGCTGACCTCGCAGAGATGGAGACAGAGAACTTCATCGGGCTTTGCGATGTCGACTGGAAATATGCGGATCATGTGTTCAAGAAGTATCCGCAGGCAAAAAAATACAACGACTACCGCGTGATGTTCGACGAGATGCTGGACAAGGCTGACGCAGTAATGGTTGCTACGGCTGACCACACCCACGCAGTGATCGCTGCCGCAGCACTCGCCGCAGGAAAGCATGTCTATGTAGAGAAACCAATGACCCTCACCGTTTACGAGGCAAGGCTACTCACCAAGCTGGCGAAGAAAATGCGCGTAGCTACGCAGATGGGTAACCAGGGTGCTTCCAGTAAGGGCACCAGAAAAGCTCTGGAGTGGCTCTGGAATGGCGAGATTGGCGACGTGAGGAGAGTTGACTGCTTCACCGACCGTCCTATCTGGCCACAGGGACTTGAAAGACCAGAGAAAGTGGAAGACATTCCTTCTACTCTCAACTGGGAAAGCTTCATCGGCCCTGCTCCTATGAGGCCTTACAACTCCATCTACACGCCTTGGAACTTCCGCGGCTGGTGGGATTTCGGAACCGGAGCCCTCGGCGACATGGCCTGCCACATCATGCACGTCCCTTATAAAGGACTGAACCTCGGAGCACCTGCACACGTGGAAGCTTGCTCTACTTCCCTGCTTACCGACTGCTGCCCTAGCGCTGAAAAGATTAAATTCACCGTGAACGCAAGGGACAACATGCCTAAGATGTCTCTCCCTGAGGTTGAAGTACGCTGGTACGATGGCGGCTTCATGCCAGAGAGGCCGGAAGGACTGCCTGCCGGGTTCAACCTTAACATCAGCGGTGGTTGCAGCATATTCTACGGCACGAAGGACATCATGGTTGTCGGCACCTATGGAACAGACCCTATCCTCGTTTCAGGAAGGAAGCCGGAAGTGCCTCACCTCCTGAGGGAAGTCACGCTCTCTCACCAGCAGGACTGGATCCGCGCCTGCAAGGAAGACCCAGATTCCAGAATTCCTAGCAACTCAGACTTCAGCGAGGCCGGCCCATTCGTGGAAATGGTGGACGTAGGAGTCGCCGCCGTCAGGCTTCAAACCCTGAATCAGGTTCTTGACTATGATAGCGAGAAGATGGAATTCACGAATATTCCTGCCGACGCCACCATCAGGATCCTTGAGAAAGACGGATTCTCCATCCATGACGGACACCCGACATTCCAGAACAAATACACCGACCCTGTAAATGCCAGAGAGTTCGCTGCTCACCTGCTGAAGAGGGAATATCAGAATGGCTATTCTCTTCCAGCAATGCCTACTGATGTCTAATCTTTAATGAATATAACATATTAATAGTATGAAAAAGATTGTATATATCGCAGCTAGCGCTGCTATGATTCTGTCACTTGCATCTTGCAAGAACAGCGGCAAGAAAGCGAAGGAAGCTGCTTCCGTGGAAGCAGAGCCTGCGCCAACGGAAATAAAATTTCTTTCCACTGAGGAAACAACCCAGGAAGTCAACAACGAGGGCGCACCTGCATACATCGCAGTCAGCAAGCCTCAGGTTGATTTAGCCTCCGTCCCTCAGGACGCAGACGGATATTACACGATATTCAACGGCAAGGATTTAGCCGGATGGCGTACTTATGGCCGCGACACAGTAACCGCCAGATGGACAGTTGAAGACGGTGCAATCAAATTATCCGGAAGCAACACTGGCGAAGGTCAGACTGCAGAAGGCGGGGACCTGCTTTTCGCTCACAAATTCAAGGATTTCGAGCTGGATCTCGAGTGGAAAATCTCAGAGGGAGGCAATTCAGGAATATTCTACCTCGCTCAGGAAATCGAGACAAAAGACAAGGACGGCAACCTTCGCTGGGAGCCTATCTACATCTCTGCTCCTGAATATCAGGTTCTCGATAACGCCAACCATCCTGACGCAAAGCTTGGAAAAGATGGCAACCGTCAGAGCGCATCTCTGTACGACATGATTCCTGCCGTGCCTCAGAACCAGAAACCTTTCGGCGAATGGAACAAGGCGAAAATCCTCGTTTATCAGGGAACCGTGGTTCATTACCAGAACGACGAGAAAGTTCTCGAATATCATCTGTGGACCCAGCAGTGGACCGACATGCTGCAGGCTTCAAAATTCTCTGAGAAGGCTTGGCCTCTAGCATTCGAACTGCTGAACAACTGCGGTGGCGAGAATCATGAAGGCTACATTGGCATCCAAGACCATGGAAATGATGTATGGTACAGGAACATCAGAGTTAAAGAATTGAAATAACGCCATGAAAAAGTCTTTACTACTAGCATTATCATGCGTTCTACTGGCCCTGCCTTCCTGCGCTCCTAAGCAGGAAAGTCAGGCACAGGCAGCTCCTAAGAAAGAAATAGGAGTCCAGCTCTACAGCGTCAGGGATGCTATCAGAGATGAAGGCTTCGACACCGTAATCAAGGAACTTGCTGGCATGGGCTACACCTACGTAGAAGCAGCCGGCTACAACGACAAGGAAGGAACCCTTTACGGTCAGAAGCCGGAAGACTACAAGGCTAAACTGGAATCCGTCGGGCTGAAATCAATGTCTACCCACATTGGGCACCCTCTTTCTCCTGAAGAGCTTAAGAGTGGTGACTTCACGGAAGCCATGAAATGGTGGGATAAGGCTATCGCAGACCACAAAGCTGCAGGATGCAAATACATCGTTACGCCTTACTTCCCAGTTCCTGACAACCTGAAGGATCTGAAGACCTATTGCGACTACTTCAACGCCATCGGCAAGAAATGCGCAGAAAACGGCATTTCCTACGGCTATCACAACCATTCTCACGAGTTCAAGAAGGTAGAAGACCAGGTCGTTTACACTTACATGCTCGAGAACACAGACCCTCAGTACGTATTCTTCGAGATGGACGTTTACTGGGCCGTTATGGGACAGGCCTATCCTGTCGAGCTGTTCAGGAAATATCCTGGCCGCTTCAAGATGCTCCACATCAAGGATCACTTCGAGCTTGGCGAGAGCGGAATGGTTGGCTTCGATGCCATATTCAGTAACGCTGAGACTGCTGGAATGCAGAATTTCATCGTCGAGCTGGAAGCCTTCACCGACGGCAACTGGAGAAACGGCATGAAGAAATGCGCCGATTATCTCTTGAACGCATCTTTCGTCAAGGAGACATATTCAAAGTAATCCCGACGCTTAAAGATATCTACGAAAGCCTGTGTTTCAAAGCACAGGCTTTTTTCGTTGCATGAGATTACATATTCTTTGGGATTTGACCGCCCCTGAAACATTGTTTTCTGAATATCTTTGCGTAAATTTGTTGAAATCCGAAAAAAATTATTCTAATGGGAAATAAACTTCAGGAACTTACGGACAAACTCTACAACGAGGGCCTGTCCAAGGGCAAGGAAGAAGGGGAAGCCCTCCTCGCCAAAGCTAACGAGCAGGCCGAGATGATAATCAGCAACGCAAGGAAAGAGGCTGCGGCCATAATAGAAAAGGCACGCAAAGAAGCCGAGGACTACAAGTCCAACGTCCAGAGCGACGTCACCATGGCAGCCTTGAAAAGCGTTCAGACGGTGAAGCAGGACATAGAGAATCTGATCGTAGAAAAAATCGTTGACGCACCAGTCTCAGACGTGCTTTCATCCGCTGATTTCGTGAAAGGCATTCTAAAAAGCGTTGCCGAGAAGTTCAGCACCCAGGAATCTGCCGACTTGAACGTCGTGTTGCCTGAATCGCTGAAGTCCCAGCTGGAACCTTTTGTCACAGGGGAACTGTCCAAGGCCATCGGCAAAGGCATCACAGCGCAATTCTCCAAGAAAATCAGCGGGGGCTTCACCATCGGGCCTAAAGATGGCTCATATTTCATCAGCCTGACCGACGAGACGTTCAAGAGCCTCATAGGAGAGTATCTGAAACCAGCTACAAAGAAGCTTCTGTTCGGATAGATGAAGAACTACGAATACATCATTGCAAGCCTCCCCGCCCTATCCCAGGACTGGAAGTTTCCGCAAGACAGGAATTTTTCGAGCTACATCGAAGAAATCAAAGCCTTGGCGGACGGATCCGATCGTAAGGCAATTGATGCCCTCCTGAGCGGCTTCAAAGACAAGAACCTGAATGAGGAATTCTATGGCAAAATGCTCTCCTGCAAAGACAAATTCCTTAAGGAATATTTCGCATTCGACCTGCAGGTGCGCAATGGCAAAGCCAGGTTCCTGAACAAGGCATTCGGAAGGAAAGAGAATCAAGACACCATCAGCTTGGAAACAGGCATAGAGTTCACAGAGGCGCCCAAGCTTGAGGCAGCCCTGGCGCAGACAGATTTGCTGGGCAGAGAGAAGGCATTGGACGACCTCATGTGGAATAAGATTTCCGATATAACCACATTCGACTATTTCGACATAGATGCCGTCCTTGGATTCATCGCGAAGTTGCACATCATCGACAGGTGGCTGTCACTTGACGAGCAGACCGGCAGGCAGATGTTCTCCAAGCTAGTGAGCGAAGTGCGCGGCACTTTCAAAGGAGTAGAATATGACCCAAGAAAAATAGAAGATAATAGAATATGAAGACAACAGGTAAGGTAACAGGCATAGTATCAAACCTCGTCACGGTGCAGGTGGATGGACCAGTGGCGGAGAACGAGCTCTGCTACATCACTCTGGACGGCACTCCGCTGATGGCGGAGGTCATCAAGGTGAATGGTGACAGAGCCTCGGTGCAGGTTTTCGAAAGCACCAGAGGCCTGAAGAATGGAGATTCCGTGGAATTCGAGGGCAGGATGCTGGAAGCAACCCTCGGGCCGGGGCTTCTTTCAAGCGTGTATGACGGGCTCCAGAACAATCTGGAGACAATGGAGGGCGTATTCCTGAAGAGAGGAGAATATACCGACCCTCTCGATCACGAGAAGCTCTGGGATTTCACCCCGCTCGCCAACACGGGCGACAAAGTTGTCGCCGCAGACTGGCTGGGAGAAGTGAAAGAAGGGTGGCTGCCTCACAAAATCATGGTGCCGTTCACATTCAAAGGAGAATATACTGTCAAGTCCGTTGTCCCTGAAGGCCAGTACACCATAGATAATGTCGTGGCAGTGCTGACAAACGAGCAAGGCGATGACGTAAATGTCACCATGACTCAGAAATGGCCCGTGAAGGTCGCCATCAAAGCCTATAGGGAGAAGCCTAGGCCGCAGAAAATCATGGAGACTGGCGTGCGTTGCATAGACACGTTCAATCCTATAGCGGAAGGCGGCACGGGATTCATCCCTGGGCCTTTCGGATGCGGAAAGACGGTGCTCCAGCATGCCATTGCGAAGCAGGGAGACGCCGACGTGATAGTCATGGCTGCCTGCGGAGAGCGAGCCAATGAGGTCGTCGAGATATTCAGTGAATTCCCTGAGCTCATAGACCCGCACACAGGCCGGCACCTGATGGAGAGAACCACTATCATCTGCAACACCTCCAACATGCCGGTAGCCGCTCGCGAAGCCTCCGTCTACACCGCAATGACTATCTGTGAATATTACAGGTCAATGGGGCTGAAATGCTTGCTGCTTGCAGACTCTACTTCCAGATGGGCTCAGGCGCTCAGGGAGATGTCCAACAGAATGGAGGAACTTCCGGGGGCAGATGCATTCCCTGTCGATTTGTCGTCTATCATTTCGAACTTCTACGCCAGGGCAGGAATGGTCGTGCTGAACAACGGGCAGACAGGAGCCGTGACATTCATAGGTACGGTCTCCCCTGCCGGCGGAAATCTCAAGGAACCTGTCACGGAATCCACCCAGAAGGCGGCCAGGTGCTTCTACAGCCTGGAACAGAACAGGGCAGACCAGAAGCGCTACCCTGCCGTGAACCCGATAGACTCCTATTCAAAATACCTCGAATATCCTGAAATCGCCGCCTACCTCGACGAACATGTGGAAAAAGGCTGGGCGGGCAAGGTTCAGGAGGCGAAAAACATCGTCCGCAGAGGCCGCGAATCTTACGAGCAGATAAACATCCTCGGCGATGACGGCGTGCCTGTGAGCTATCACGTGAGCTACTGGAAGTCGGAGCTCATCGACTTCGCTTTCCTGCAGCAGGATGCCTTCGACGAGGTGGACGCACTCTGCCCGCTGGAAAGACAGAAATTCATGCTTGACCTGCTTTTGGACATCTGCGACAAGGATTTCGATTTCGATGACTTCGAGAAGTGCCGCGATTTCTTCAAGGAATTAATCAACGACCTTCGCCAGATGAACTACACGAAGTTCCAGAGCAAGGAGTTCAAGGAATATGAAGACAGAATCTCTAAACTAGCGGAAGACAATGGCAAATAAAGCATATCAAAGAATATACACCAAGCTGGACGCGATCACCAAAGCTACGGTGACGCTAAAGGCAAGCGGAGCGTCAAACGATGAGCTCGCCTTCGTAGGCGACCGTTTGGGACAGGTCGTGAAGACCAAGAACGACTCGGTAACCCTTCAGGTTTTCGCAGGCACCGAGGGCATTCCGACCAACGCCGAAGTCACATTTCTCGGCGAACCCCCTACCCTGACTGTAGGCGAGCAGCTCTCAGGCAGGTTCTTCGACGCCTACGGCCACCCAATTGACGGAGGCCCTGAAATCGAGGGAGAGAAGAGGCAGATCGGAGGTCCTTCCGTGAATCCTTACAAGAGGCGCGAGCCATCGGAGCTGATTCCTACCGGAATCGCTGGAATCGACCTGAACAACACCATAGTCTCGGGACAGAAAATCCCGTTCTTCGCCGACCCTGACCAGCCGTACAACCAGGTAATGGCGGACGTGGCGCTGAGGGCGGACGTGGACAAGATCATCCTTGCTGGAATGGGACTCTCCAACGACGACTACCTGTTCTTCCGCCACTCTTTCGAGAACGCTGGCGTGATGGACAAAATAATATGCTTCATCAACACGACCGAGAACCCTCCGGTGGAAAGGCTTCTGGTGCCGGACATGGCTCTGACCGCCGCTGAATATTTCGCAGTGGATAAGAACGAGAAAGTGCTGGTGCTGCTCACCGACATGACACTGTACGCCGACGCTCTATCGATAGTTTCGAACCGCATGGATCAGATTCCTTCCAAGGATTCCATGCCCGGCTCGCTGTACTCAGACTTAGCGAAGATTTACGAAAAAGCCGTGCAGCTGCCAACCGGCGGTTCCATCACTATCATTGCCGTCACCACGCTGAACGACGGAGACATCACCCACGCCATTCCTGATAACACAGGTTACATCACCGAAGGCCAGCTGTACTTGCGTGCCGACGCTGATTCCGGAAAAGTCATAATCGACCCGTTCCGCTCCCTGTCACGTCTGAAACAGAGAGTCCAGAATAAGAAGACGCGCGAGGATCACAGCCAGGTCATGAATGCCGGCGTCCGGCTCTATGCCGACGCCCAGAACGCCAAGACCAAGCTGGAGAACGGTTTCGACCTTTCGGACTACGATCACCGCTGCCTTGCCTATGCCAAGGAATATGCCACCAGGCTGCTCTCCATCGATGTCAACATCTCCATTGAAGAGATGCTGGACACAGCATGGGAGCTCTTCGGCAAATATTTCACCAAAGCAGAGACCGGCATCAAGCAGGGCTTCATAGACAAATACTGGAAAGGTAAAGAATAATGGCTATTAAGTTTCAATACAACAAAACGTCCCTGAACAACTTGAACAAGCAGCTCAAGATGCGTCAGAACGCCCTGCCTACGCTTCAGAACAAGGAGAGCGCCCTGAGGCTGGAAGTGCGCAAGGCAAAGGACAGGAGCGAAAAGCTGATAGAGGAACTCGATGCCGCAATGAAGAAATACGATTACCTGGCAGCGCTCTGGAACGAATTCGACCCTGGACTCATCGCAATTACCGACGTGGATTTAGTCACGGTTAAGGTAGCAGGCGTAAAATGCCCTGAGCTGAAGGACATACGCTACGAGATACGTCCGTTCAACGCCTTCGTGAAACCGGCCTGGTACATCGACGGAGTGAGGATTCTGAAAGAGCTTTCCAAGCTGGGAATCGAGTCCGAGGTCTACCTTAAGAAGCGCGAAATACTGGACTGGCAGAGGAGGAAGACAACGCAGAAGGTGAATCTTTATGAAAAAGTCCAGATTCCTGGCTATCAGGAGGCCATCAGGAAGATAAAGAGGTACATGGAAGACGAAGACAACCTCAGCAAGGCTTCTTCGAAAATAGTGAAGGAGCGCCATGCCGAGGAAGAAGAAATGGAGGAGGCAGGAATATGATAGATAGAATGACAAAATATTCCTTCGTGCTCCTAAGCGGTGGCGAGGCAGAATTTCTCAGGCAGATAGAGGCTCTGGGTCTCGTTGACATCACCCGCTCATCAAAGCCAGTGGACGACAGGTCTTCCGCCCTCGTTTCCAAAATCGCAGAACTAAAGTCCGCCATCGAAAAGCTCGTGAAAACCGATTTCAGCAAGGATCCTGATTACGAAAAATTCTCAAATGCATCTCTCTCCGAGATAGAAAATCCTCTGGAAACATTCAAGCAGGACGAGGCCGACCTGTCTTCGCTCCAGTCGGAGCTGTCAGAGGCGTGCCGCGAGCTTGAAAACAGAAAGGCTTGGGGCAGCTTCGACAAGGGAAAGCTGGAGGCCCTCGGCGAAAGAGGGGTTAAAATCCGCTTTTACAAGACTTCCATTAAGCATTTCGACCCAGCTTGGGAGGAGCAATTCCCGCTCCAGGTCATCTCGCGGAGCAAGGATGCGGTCTGGTTCGTGACCGCTTCGGACGATCCGGAATATTCATTCCCGATCGACGAAATAGCGGCTCCGGAAGGGGACGAGGCGGAAGCGAAGGAAAGAATATTGGATATTCAGGAGAGAGCAATAGCCTGCAAAGGCACTCTGCTCACGCTAAGGCAATATATTCCTAACCTTAAAGAAGATCTTGCCGAGGCATCCTCCTCGCTGCAGCTCTATCTTGCGGACAAAGGCTGCGGCAAGGCTGCCGAAGACAGAATCACCACATTCGAGGGTTTCGCTCCCGTGGAGAAAGACGCAGCTCTTTGCAAAGCATTCGACGACATGGACGTGCTCTACTTGAAGGAGGCCGCGACCAAGGCGGACAATCCTCCAATCAAGTTCAAAAGCAACAAATTCACGAATATGTTCACGGTCCTGACGGACATGTACGGACGCCCGGTCTATGACGAATTCGACCCGACCCCTTTCCTCTCGATTTTCTTCATGCTCTTCTTCGCGATGTGCATGGGGGATGCTGGTTACGGAATATTGCTGGTCCTGATAGGACTGGCTCTTGGGAAGCAAAGCGGCACATCTTCCATCGGCAAGCTCGTGACGACTCTCGGCGCCGCCACGTTCGTAATGGGGATAGTCTTGCACACATTCTTTGGCATGGACATTAGCCAGGCTGGCTGGGTTCCGGGATGGCTGAAGAAATGCATGATAACCGGCACCGTGTTCGGATACGACGCCCAGATGCTATTCTCCATACTCATAGGCATAGTGCACCTTAGCATCGCCTTCGTGCTGAAAACGATATATTCTGTTAAAAGGAATGGCTTCTTCAATTCACTCGGCACGGTGGGATGGACGCTTCTTATCGTGGGCAGCGTCATAGTCGGAGGCTTCGCGCTGCTGAACGTGATAGACGCAAACACCACCAAGACTATACTCATCGTGCTTGGCATTGTTTCAGCCGTTGGAATATTCCTCCTTAACGACCTGCACCGCAATCCGCTGGCAAATGTGGGCATGGGGCTGTACGAGACTTACAACACCGCCACCGGACTGCTGGGAGACGTGCTCAGCTACCTTCGCCTTTATGCTCTCGGGCTTGCGGGAGGGATGCTTGGCAGCGCTTTCAACTCTTTGGGAATGAGCGTGATGGGAGGAGGAGCAATGGGCATGTTTTTCGGAGTGTTAATCCTTGTGTTCGGTCATGTGCTCAATTTGGCGATGTGCTGCCTCGGAGCATTCGTGCATCCGCTCAGGCTCAATTTCCTGGAGTTCTTCAAGAACAGCGGTTACGAAGGAACCGGCAGGGCTTACCGTCCGCTTGGCGAAAAAGCAGAAAATATTTAATATGAACAAATAAACATCTAATCATCATGAACTTAATTCTTGGTTACATCGGACTCGGCCTAATGTTGGCCCTCGCTGGAATCGGCTCCTCGATTGGAACGACGATTGCCGGCAACGCCGCTGAAGGCGCTCTCAAAGTCAATCCTGAAAAATCCGGAAACTACATGGTGCTTTCGGCTCTTCCTGCCACGCAGGGCATATATGGATTCGTAGCATTCTTCATGTGGCTCGGCAAGATTGGAGAAGCCAGCGGCGCAATGATGTTCGGCATCGGAATCTCGGTAGGCTTGGTCTGCCTGATCTCAGCCATTCGTCAGGGCATGGTCTGCGCCAATGGCATCGTGGGCGTAAGCCAGGGACACAACGTCTTCGTGAACACCCTCATCTACGCAGCCCTTCCTGAATTCTACGCAATCCTTGGTCTTGTCGGAGCCATCATGGCAATGTAAAGCATTGATGAATATATGGCTCTGATCAAATCAATATCAGGCATTCGCGGAACGATAGGGGGAAGGCCAGGTGAGGGCCTCTCCCCCATTGATATAGTTAAATTTACCTACGCTTACTGCGCTACTCTGCCTTCCAGGAAATCCACCCCGAACGGCGACCGCTACAAAGTGGTCGTGGGGAAGGACGCCCGCCTGTCCGGCGCCATGGTCGAGCAGCTCGTCGTTGGTACCCTGATTTCCTGCGGAGTCGACGTGGTCCGCGCAGGCCTTGCCTCCACCCCGACAACGGAAATGGCTGTGAAGTTCGCCCATGCCGACGGCGGAATAATCTTGACTGCCTCACACAATCCTCGCCAGTGGAACGCTCTTAAGCTCCTTAACGACAAGGGAGAATTCCTGACCGCAGCCGAGGGTCGGCAGATTCTGGATCTTGCAGAGAAAGAGGACTTTGATTTCGCCGGCGTTAACGACCTGGGAAAGGTCTGCGACTACGATTTCACGGACGATCACCTGGACGCTGTTCTTGAACTCGAAGCCGTTGACGTTGATGCGATTAAAGATGCTCATTTCAAAGTTGTCGTGGATGCGATAAACTCAGTCGGCGGCATTATCATGCCTCGCCTGCTAGAAAGACTTGGGGTCGAGTGCATAAGGCTCAATTGCGAGCCTACCGGCAACTTCGCTCATAATCCAGAACCCTTGCCATCAAACCTGACCGCTTTGAGCGAGACAGTCATCGCCCAGCAGGCAGACCTAGGCATTTCTGTTGACCCTGACGTAGACAGACTTGCATTCATTTGCGAGAACGGAGAGCCGTTCGTGGAGGAATATACCCTCGTAAGCGTTGCTTCGTACTTATTCGAAAGGGCGGCAGACATCGCTAAATGCGAGGGGAAGAAGCTCGCTGAGGTCACTGCTCCATACGCTCCAGTTTCCTGCTCCAATCTTTCATCCAGCCGCGCGCTGCGCGACGTTACTGAGAAATTCGGCGGGAAATACTACGCTGCCGCCGTCGGAGAAGTGAACGTCACTACAAAGATGCACGAGATGAAAGCATTGATTGGCGGCGAGGGCAACGGAGGCGTCATCTACCCTGCGTCTCATTATGGCCGAGACGCAATGGTGGGCGTGGCATTATTCTTGTCTAATCTGGCTCACAAGAGGATGAAGGCAAGCGAGCTGAAGAAGACCTATCCTGAATATCACATCGTGAAGAACAAGATAGAGCTTAGCGACAAGGCTCTCATAGATAAGATTCTGGACAGGATGAAAGATGTTTTCTCCTCTGAGGAGCTTTCGACGATCGACGGGGTGAAAATCAGCTTCGAAAAGGAGCGCAAGTGGGTTCACCTGCGTCGTTCAAACACCGAGCCTCTCATCAGAATCTACGCCGAGGCTCCTGCCCAGGCCGATGCCGAAGCCCTTGCGCAGCAGGTCATTGGAATCGCAAAAGGGATTATCGACAAAGGATAGATTCAGTGCCCTCTCTTGTCATCCAGATTCTCCCTTTTATCCTCTTATCTTGATTCTTACTTTTATCGTCACCCTTACGAAAGTCAGGAACTAATCAAAACAAACAATGTTCTCATTCAGAACCACATCCCTGGAAAACCAGCTCGACAGAGCCTTGCTAGACGGCAAGGTAGGCTGCTTCTGCACCCAGAACTGCTGGGACACGGCCAGCCATAAATACATGTACGAACTGTTCCGGGGACGTGGAAACCTGGAAGCCCTCTTCACTCCGCGTGATGCGGAGCTGACCCCTGAAACCAACCACATAATATTCAGCATCGACGATCTTGACGGTCTAGACGCAGTGGTCGTTGAAATCCAAGACGTAGGTGCAAGATATTTCAATTACACTAAAGACGTTTTCACATTGATGGAAACGCTGTCTTTAATGGAGACCCCTCCAGCTCTCTACATCGTAGACCACATCAACCCAGCTGGCAGAATAGTCGAAGGCTCTATGCCTGACGGGAAGTCGGAACAGCATATTCCTAAAGTAGCGCACCGCCACGGCCTCACACTAGGCGAGCTTTGCAACATCTACTATTCCGAGCTCGGCGGGAAATTCGCCCTCCACGTCATATCAGCTCTGGCGAACGACGCAACCCGGCAAATTCTCCCTTGGACCATCGCACCAGCATCGGACATTCCAGGAATGTTCACTTGCTACATGTACTCCGGCGGAGGCCTTTGGAATAACACCAGCATTACTCCCGGAATAGGCACGGCAAGGCCATATGAATATTTTGGGGCGCCTTTCATCCGCCACTCCGCACTCGACGTCCTTCCTGCGCCGGCGGGGGTCCTGATGCGTCCATGCTCGTTCACCCCAGCGGCAGGCCGCTACGCTTGCCAGAAATGCTATGGCTACCAGATAATGCTCCAGCCTGGAGCGGAATATCATTCTCTGCTCCACACTCTTCAGCTGATAAGATATTTTCTGGAGAGATATCCTCAGTTCGAGCTGTTTGACGAATTCGAGGCAAAGCTGTCCGATCCCGGAATGATGGAATATCTTCATGGTGCCATCTCGTTCCAGGAGCTTAGGGAGCACGTCAAGATCGAGGAGCAGAAATGGATCCGGAAAGCCAAGCGATACTCTCTCTACGATGACCCTCCATACCGAATAAAATGAACGTATTAAAGCTAACCGCAAACTATATTTATGCAATTTTCATTAATCATCTTCGCATTAGCAATATCTACGCTGCTCGGACTAGTGATCATTCCGAGTATAATGATTATCTCTAAAAAGAAGAATTTATACGATTCAACTAACGTTAGGAAAATCCACAACGGCAAGATTTCCAGGCTCGGAGGCGTAAGTTTTTTCCCTAACTCGCTCATAACGCTCAGCATAACTCTCGCGATCACATTCTGGCTCTCCCAAGACGGGCTGATCAGCATTCCAACACACACAGACACCGCCCACTTTTACATCGAATTCTTGCTCATCTGCGCCAGCATGTCCATTCTTTTCCTGGTCGGGCTTGCAGACGACCTGGTAGGGGTACGCTACAGGATAAAATTCATATTCCAGATAGTCAGCTGCATTCTCATCATGACGGCAGGCGTTAGGATCACCGACTTCTGCGGCTTTCTGGGGTTATATTCCATTCCGACATGGCTAGGCATAGGACTTTCATTTTTCGTTATCATATTCCTAACCAATTCCATAAACCTCATCGATGGAGTAGACGGGCTTGCATCTGGGCTTGCCATCATCTCTCTCCTCGCCTTCCTGTTTGTATTCACTAAAGGCGGGCTGATATACTATTCCGAATGCTGCGCCGCATTACTTGGAACTCTTGCAATATTCTGGTCATACAACACCTTCGGCGACAGCGCCAAAGGCAAGAAAATATTCATGGGCGACTCCGGGAGCCTCTCTCTCGGATTCATATTGAGCTTCCTGCTGATTAAGCTGGACCAGAACGTCGGCTCGCCGAAGAATCCTCTCGGCTATGAGGATATGGTTCTGGCAGCCTCCACGCTACTGGTGCCCGTATTCGATGCGCTCAGGGTAGCCGGCCTCAGGGTGCTGAACAGGCGGAATCCTTTCCTTCCGGACAAAAATCACATTCATCACCGTTTGAACCGCGCAGGACTCGGGAAAATGTACGCCATGATATGCGTCATCATTTTCGACATATTTTTCGTGGCTCTGAATTATGCCCTGGCAATCTTCCTTAACGTCACATGGATTCTTCTGATAGACGTCTTGGCATGGACGCTGGCGCACAAGATGCTCTCTCGCAGGATGAAGGCATACGAGGTAAAGAACCACATGGCTCACGACATCGCCGGCAACCAGTTTGCGATCAAGAATCCTGCCCATTACGGCATGTGCCTCGAGAGCAACTTCATCGTCACCAAGACCCCCGAAGAATCCGCCCTCCTCGGCAACTACGAAATCCACGCCCTCGAAGACACCGAAGACCTCGAAGACACAGGAGCGCCCACCCCGTAACATCCCCTAGACCACGCTTGCCACCAGCTTTTCAGTGACCCCGGAAGACATCTTCAAGTAACATCCACCAGGCCACGCTTGCCAGCAGCCCTTCCGCAACCCTTGCTGAAAATTTGCACATTCGGCGATTGTGCAATTGAGGGGCTCCAGCTGGGCATGGAGTGAATTTGCCCATGGTTTGATTAGGGGGCAAATTCGGCCAATCGCCCCTGCACGCCGCCCCACGGCATATTCACCATCTGCCCAATCGCAACGTCACCGCTGCCTGGCTCCTGGAATATTCCCAATTGCAACGGCAATCCCCCGCTGCCTGGCGCCTGGAATATTCCCAATTGCAACGCCACAACCAGGCTTGAAACGTTAATTCAAGTGGGTGGTTATCGCCAAAATGCCTGGGTGGTTATCGCCGAAATCCGCAGGAAATCATGAAATGCTAAACGATTGCCCGGTCCGAATCCAATTCCAGGCAGTGTTTCATCGAGTGTGTCCGGAGCCGGTCCCTCGGACTCTTTAGATATGCAAATATAATCAGTTTTCTTTTGGTTTGTCATCTTCGGCAACGGCCGAAGCGGAGCGAGCCATTTCAGCGAGCTCGCGCAGCTTCGGATCGTAGCAGCCGGAGGTCGCATATTCCGGCTGCGGTGCCGCCTTCTCTGGAGGGAACAGCGTTTCATCCAGATCAATTCTAGGCACCTGCCGCAGGTACGATTTCTTATCCATGGCCGTCTTTCCCATCAGCAGAAGGACAGATTCTTCGTTAGGCATCGCACCCCGCATCCTGGTGACCCGTCGGAAGTCCTTCTGGAGCCTCTCTATCCAGTTTGTCGTGTAGATCATGGCCTGGATGCGATGGTCATAGTTCAAGTATGTGAAGTACAGCTGGAACAACGATTTCAACAAGCGATGAGCAATTTTGAAACACACTGCCGTTTAATGCAGTCAAATATCTTGGTAGCTCTACTTTTTTCAAACTTGTACATTCCCTGTATTTGTATATCATCTTATATCAGTTGTTTACGTGTTAAACGGTAGAAAAGTGAAGACGTAGATTCTGTGAGCGATAAAAACGTCGAAGATTTAACACTTTTAACTTTATGAAACCACAAAAAACACTAAAATAAGCAGAATTTGAGTTGTTATTATGACTTAAAGTGGATGCTTCCTTCGATGGAGATTATAAACTGCGACGGTCTGTAGCAGTTTTACTTTGAACAACCTAACTGGCTTTGGGGTATAAGTTTGAGGACGATGATAATATCATAATTTATATTACGCGCGTGAGAATACGTCAAGAGGGGAATCGCGAACTATTACCAATTCAGTCGTGTTGCTGAAGTGAAAGAGAAGGAATGAGCTATCGGATAACTACTTCGGAGCATAAACTGGTGCTAATTTGCTATCTCGGCATCTATTTTATAGTTAAATATACATAAAAACGTATCGTAATTACGAAAATGAATGATAGATGCGGTGTCTATTTCAAAAATTATTTGTTTTTTTGTAGCAAAATTACGATAATAGATAAAATATTGCAATATGATACGAGATTTTTGGGTAAAGAACTATCTTTCCATTCGCGACAAGCAGGAATTAAGCTTCGTGGCAAAGGGGCCATCTTCGGAACTTGTCACCGAAGTGGCTGATGGTGTGTTCTTGTATAAGTTAGGCATCCTCTATGGTTCAAACGCTTCGGGCAAGTCAAATATGCTGATTGCCATGAACGAAGTGTTCCGTCTGTTAGTCATCCCGAAGTCTGATGCGACAGTCGAAATTGGCGGTTGCATACCATTTGTGCTCACCAAAGATGAACCAACGGAAATGCACGTGTCATTCTATGCCGATGGTACCCGATATGACTACGATGTCAAATTCAACGGCAAGCACATCCTGAGTGAAACATTGTATTATTACCCAAACAAATCGAAATCGCTGTTCTATGAGCGTAGTTTTGTGGGTGAGAATGTACAGGCCGACATCAAGTTCGGTGCGAGTCTCAAACTGCAAGTCAAGACGCAGGAGAGCATCCGCGAAAACACCTTGAACAATCACAGTGTACTGTCCGTTTGCCGAAAGGCTGCCTTGAAAGAAGATATAGCTCCGTTCAATGCTCTTCACACCTGGATTATGGATAACTACCACGAGATAGATGGTGATGGGGATAAAGGCATTGTTGAAATCTTGAAAGATGCTTACAGCAATCCTAAGAAGCGTAAATTCTATAACACGATGCTTCAGAAGGCCGACTTGAACATTCTGGAATATCGTCCTGTCGTAGAAGACCGCATTGTACCCAACGATTTCCGCGAGCGTATCCAAAAGGAAAATATCCCAGAGGAGATGAAAGATGTTCTGTTGAAGCCCACAACAGATTCTATCACATTTTTGAACCATTCCGACAATGGCGACTTTGACATTCCACTCAGATGGCAGTCAAAGGGCACTCAGAAATACATCCGCATATTGGATGCCTTGTACGACCTGATAACGAGTCCTCATGTGTACTACCTTGATGAACTGGGCGAGGACCTGCACAACGACTTGTTGTACTACTATCTCAATGTCTTCATCTTCAACTCCGACAAGTCGCAGTTGGTTATCACAAGTCAGGAGACTACCCTCCTGTCGCAGGACATGATTAATGAGAACCGAGGTGTGGTGTGGTTTGTCGAGAAGAATAAAGAGACAGCTTCGTCCGAATATGCTCGTGGCGACTCCTTTGGCTTGCACAAGAACCTCTCGCTTTACAATTCATACCGCATAGGCCGATTGGGTGCCAAACCAGAACTGGGTAGTATCTTTATAAATCTGGAGGACTGATATGGGAAAGCTACGACAAACAGCACTCATCCTTGGTGAGGGGCCAACGGAGTTCTTCTACTTCAAATCCCTATGCGACGTGTTCAAGCGTCTGACCATCAAGCCTGACTATCCGAAGCATACAAACATCAAGGAACTGGATGCTAAGATAGCAGAGGTTGTAGCAATGGGTTACAGCCATATCTTCTGCATCATCGACATGGATACGAAAGACAAGGAACCAGAGCGTTCTCAATACCAGAAGTTAAAGGCAAAGTACGCTAAGCCTATCAATAAACCCAAGAAAGGCATCTACTGTGAGGTGGAGTTCTTCGAAACTCACCGCTGCACAGAACTGTTCTTTCTCTTCTATTTCCGTTACACCTCACGTCCATACGAAACACAAGAGCCATTGCTCAAAGATTTGAACCAATGTGTCGAGTATCGAAAGACGATAGAGTTCTTCATCAAGACCAAAGGACTACACAATTACTTTGAGCACAATGGTGGCAGTCTTGAAAAAGCTATGGCCAATGCCAATCGGTCTGTGGAAGAGAAAATGAAGAGTGACAGAGAT
>Ga0256404_1003899_pt1 | contig 29279 bp, 20 predicted proteins | sample RumenRJG_01DNA_FD_185990 | JGI IMG/M metagenome (GOLD analysis project Ga0256404, IMG submission 185990) | Bovine rumen microbial communities from Lethbridge, Alberta, Canada - RJG_01 | ecosystem: Host-associated > Mammals > Digestive system > Stomach > Rumen | place: Canada: Alberta | collected...
AGCCCGTAAGGTGAGCCGCACATTTGGACATACATGTCAACCTCTTTCTTGAAAAAGTTGGAGGAATTTTATAAAAGTGGAATCTCAACCTGTTGCATTGAAAGGGTTACAGATTCCGAGAGGCTATGAGCAAAAATTGGAGGAAATCTGAACAGAAGCTCTGTAACCGTTGAAAATACGGGCGTCTACAAAAGCGATTCTGTTCACCCGCTCCATGATGAATTGTCCTGACGATTGCCGAGCGTGAGCGAAGGCAGAGTCATGGAAATTCATATACGCAGTGCGCCTGCGATTGGCGAGCCGAAGGCGAAGACAGAGCAGCTGCGCACGAGCCGTTCAGGACAGTGACTCTGTCCTTTTCTTTTTGCCATGAAAATCAACCGGCAGAAATCACTATACGATAAGGTCAGAGAGTGTTTTTGAATCAAAGAAAGCTCTCGTCTGCTCATAGTATTCCTGCCACATCGGAAGTGTCTTGCAGTCCTGTGCCCTTGAGCACGGGGCTGCATTTTGTCTGAGACAGGCGACCGGCGCGAGCGTACCTTCCATCAGTTCAAGGATCTCGGAAATCCTGTATTCTTCAGGAGCTCTGGATAGTTTATATCCTCCGCTGCGTCCGCTGGCGGCCATCAGCAACCCACCACTTACCAGCTCTTTTCCAATCGATTCAAGGTATTTTTTAGAGATGTCCTGCCTTGCAGCAATGTCTTTTAATGGAACATAACCGCCCTCAGAATTCTCAGCTATATCTATCATTACGCGAATCGCGTAGCGGCCTTTTGTTGAAATCATATGGATACCTCCTGATTCTCTTTTACCTAGTATATCACAGGATAAAAAAAGAAAAACAATCAAATAACCTATTGACACGGTAGGCGAATAGGCTTAAAATACATCCACCGTACAATTTATGGAGGAAACTTATGAAACAAACTGCACTCAGAACTTCAATGATGGGCTGTCGAATGCTTAACTCCCGGACATGTTACATGGCCAGGACCTTTTCGGCATGCCATATCGTAAGCTAGAGAGTGCACGGAAGGATCCATGATCAGCCACTTTGTCCGGGAGCTAAAGAGAAAGCTGCCGGTTTTTTTAATGACCGGCATATAAAGGGGATATCAATATCTTTTGAAAAGGAGAACGGACTATGAGTAACTATAAATTCGAAACACTTCAGCTCCACGCAGGACAGGAACAGCCGGACATAGCATCAGATGCAAGAGCAGTTCCGATCTACGCTACTACATCTTATGTATTCCACAATTCGCAGCATGCTGCAGACCGCTTTGCACTGAGAGATGCAGGGAATATCTACGGAAGGCTCAACAACTCTACACAGGGAGCTTTTGAGGAGAGGATCGCTGCGCTTGAAGGCGGATCGGCTGCGCTTGCTGTCGCTTCCGGTGCGGCTGCCATTACATATACGATACAGGCTCTTGCACAGCAAGGTGATCACATCGTCTCGCAAAAGACGGTATACGGAGGCACGTTCAACTTGCTTAACAGCACGCTCCCGCAGTTCGGAGTTGAGACCACCTTCGTGGATGCACATAATCTCGAAGAGGTCGAAGGGGCTATTAAGGACAACACCAAGGCTATCTATCTTGAGACACTCGGCAACCCGAACAGTGATATCCCTGATATCGATGCGATCTCTGAGATAGCGCATAGGCACGGGCTGCCTGTGGTCGTCGATAATACATTCGGAACACCTTACCTGATCAGACCGTTCGAGCACGGCGCGGATATCGTCGTACATTCCGCGACCAAGTTCATAGGAGGACACGGAACTACATTGGGCGGGGTCATAGTGGAATCCGGTAAATTCGACTGGAAGGCAAGCGGCAAATACGCTCCTATTGCGGAGCCTAATCCGAGCTATCACGGACTTTCGTTTGCCGACGCTGTCGGGCCGGCGGCATTCGTGACTTACATAAGAGCGATTCTGCTGCGCGACCAGGGTGCATGCATATCTCCATTCGCTGCTTTCCTGCTCCTGCAGGGAACAGAGACACTGTCTCTGAGGCTCGAAAGGCATGCGGAGAATACCGCTAAAGTGGTGGAATATCTGGCTAACCATCCGAAAGTCGAAAAGGTCAATCATCCGTCGCTGCCTGACCATCCTGACCATGCGCTGTATGAGCGCTACTTCCCGAATGGCGGAGCAAGCATCTTTACATTTGAGATCAAGGGCGGCAAGGATGCAGCGTTCAAGTTCATAGACAATCTTGAGATATTCTCGCTTCTTGCCAATGTAGCCGATGTCAAATCGCTTGTGATCCATCCGGCTACAACGACTCATTCTCAGCTTACAGATGAGGAACTGGCAGATCAGAACATAACCCAGTCTACGATCCGTCTGTCGATAGGGACTGAACATATCGATGATATTATTGCAGATCTGGAAAAGGGATTCTCAGCAATATAATTTTTTCTCTCTTTAGCCAGAGGGGCAGAGGGCGTGTCTGCCTCTCTGGCAATCTTTTTTGGGAAGGATAAACAAGAGAACTATATTAGGGGGATAAAAGGATGGGATCATTTCTTCAGACTTTAGATAATTTCTTCAATGCAGGAACGGGGTTCCTGTTCGGACCTGTTATGCTGGTCATATTCTTCGGAACGGGGATCCTCATGACAATAATAACCAGAGGTGTGCAGTTCAGGAAGTTTGGTGAAGCCATAAAAGAGGTGTTTGGAAACCTCCGGAAAAGAGAGACTGGGGATGGAGAACTCAGACCTTTCCAGGCACTGGCAACAGCTCTCTCCTCATGTGTTGGTAATGGTAATGTAGTCGGCGTATCTGCTGCGCTTGTCTCCGGAGGACCTGGAGCCATTTTCTGGATGTGGATAGCGGCCATTACCGGGATGGCTACCAAGTATTCAGAAATACTTCTTGCGATGCATTTCCGTGAAAAAGACGACCGCGGTATCTGGCGAGGCGGTGTAATGTACATATTGACCCGCGGCATGGGTGAAAAGTGGAAATGGCTTGCAAAATTCCTCGGTGCTGTATTTGCTGTCTGCTGTGTACTGGTTTCGTACATCTCGTGCAATGCCGTGCAGGCAAGCTCGATGGCAAGTGTTCTTGGAAGCACTTTGCCCGCTGTTCCTTCATGGGTGTGGGGACTTGCCATATGTGCTCTTTCGGGAGTCTGCATTGTAGGCGGCATTAAAAAAATAGGCAATGTGTGCTCAGTACTGACGCCGGTAATGGCAGTTATTTATGTGCTGTTCGGAATAATTATTCTAATTCTGAACGCAGGCGCTATACCTGGTGCCATAGGACTGATCTTCAGGAGTGCTTTCAGCAGCCAGGCGGCATGGGGAGGCGTAACCGGCATTACGATCAGGACCGCTATCTCCAAGGGAGTTACAAGAGGTATCTTTTCCAATGAAGCCGGTGTCGGCGGGGCACCGCTTGTGCACGTAACATCGGATATAGAAGTTCCTGCCAGACAGAGTCTGTACGGCATAGTAGAAGTTTTCTTCGATACCATTATTATCTGCACATTTACTGCGCTGGTCATACTGGTTTCCGGAGTTGGCGAACTGGTTGCGGCAGGTCAGATCCCGGTCACTGAGACAGCAGCGATCTCTAACACCGCATGGTCCCTGGCACTTGGAAATATCGGGGACATTGTGGTCACGGTCTGCTTAGTACTGTTCTGCTTCTCAACTATCATCGGGTGGTGCACTTACGGAGAGACCTCATGGGAGTATCTGTTCGGATCCAGCAGTCTGGTAGTTTTCAGGGCACTGCACGTGCTGATGACATTCATCGGATGTGTTGTATCTGCTCAGGTGCTCTGGGATGCTGCAGACTTCTGCAATGGTGTGATGTGTATCCCGAATCTGTTCTCCCTGATCGTTTTCAGCCGGATCATAGCTCATGATACACGTAAATATATAGACGGGAGGGCAAATTAATGAAGTCCATTCTTATCAGGGATACTACACGTGAAGAGAGAGAACAGATAGTCCGTCGTTCGCTTTGGGGCGATTGCGGGATTGAATGTGAATTCTGCTCGGGATGCGATAATCGCGGAGGAGGAACGATAGATTCTCTTTACAGGCCATACATCGATGGCGAAAAAGAAATCAGCGAGATAAATGCAGAGTATCGTGCACCATTTGTACGCTGATCCTTGAGATGAAAGGGTAGAAGTTTAGAAGCATGAATGCAGCACTGAAATAATATGGAGAACTGGTATGAGCAATGTGAGTGAAATACAATTTGCCGTGGAAAAATCCGTTCTGGATATAGGAGTCAAAATCGTTTTCCTGGTAATCGAAGGAATAGACAACACACGAATATCTCCGGAATGGATGGAAAAAAGAAAAGGAATCATAGCAAACCTGTTGAATGACTATAAAGATATAGATTATCATGCTGATCCGGTTTTAGAGGGATTTCATATTCTACACGACCGTGCCGGGGTAAAGCGCCGGAAGAACATTCCTGCAAGCGAAAACCTCATCAGACTTCTGAATAAGCATGGTGATGTGTTCTTTATCAACCAGGCAGTGGATATTTACAACATTATTTCCATGGAAAGCAAGCTTGCTTTGGGGGCGCATGATATTGATCGTGTGGATGGAAACGTGACGCTTCGCTTTACAGATGGTACAGAGCGTTTTGTCCCAATAGGGCAGAGTGAACCTGTATCGAATAATCCACATGAATACAGTTATTGTGATGATGCGAATGAGGTGCTTTGCCGTCTGGAGATCCGACAAGTGGAAAAAACCAAAGTGGATGAGAAAACAACAAATGCGTTTTATATCATACAGGGCAATGAAGCAACTGATAACGAATTTCTGCTCGCTACTGCCCAGAAAATCCTGGATGAAACGATCAAATACTGTGGCGGCAAAGGCAGGATAATCATTCCTATTACAACATAAGTGGTGGACTTGGTCAATAAGACAATTCCATTGATGATAAGGGAGGTTACGGTTATTGCAGATGTTTCCAACAGCAAATATTTAGGAAAATGGAAAGCATATTCTGTAGATGTCTTTAAGGAGAGCGGTGAGCTTAATGCTGATACTGTACTGTCTCTGAATGCTGACGGCAAGGCTACGATGGTTTCAGGTGATGAGGTAGTAGAGTACAAATGGTGGGAGACAGAGAGTGGAGTTTATCTTGATAGTCTTGGAGAAAAGGCAGATTTGAAGTTCAAAGCTGATGGACCTGACACTCTCAAAACAAGGATCCTGTTCTTCTATCTGAAGTTCAAAAGGATCAAATAATCAGCGGCCTGACGGATAGTCCATATAACTGCGCTGTTGCGCAGTTTTTGTTGTAAATTTCCGATTTTTCATCCCCCGGGGAGGCTTGTGAGCTGTCCGGGACAGTGATTATAATCTGACCATAAGGTAAACTATAATCGCGTAAGAGGTATATATTATGCATATGGCAGATGCTTTGCTTTCTCCTGCGGTAGCCGCAACAATGTATGTGGCATCCGGCGCAGCAGCAAGCGTATCAATCAAAAAACTCAGACAGGACAATGAACCTCAGAAGCTCCCGACAATGGCTGTAGCCGCTGCGGTAGTATTTGCGGGTCAGATGATCAATTATACGATCCCGGGAACAGGTTCCTCGGGACATATGTGTGGAGGCATGATGCTTTCGGCACTGCTCGGACCGTATGCGGGGTTCCTGTCCATGATTGTGGTGCTGGCCATCCAGTGCCTGTTCTTCGCTGACGGAGGACTGATGGCACTGGGGGCCAATATATGGAACATGGCGTTCTACGGATGCTTTGTCGGATATTTCCTCATCTGGAAGCCGATAATCCACAGCAAGTGGTTCGGTGAAGGCAAAAGTGCACTCCGTAAGCGCATAATAGCGGCATCCATCATCGGATGCGTGGTGACGCTGCAGCTTGGAGCTTTCTCTGTGGTGCTTGAGACGAGCCTGTCAGGGATAACTGAACTTCCATTCGGAGCATTCATGGGACTGATGCAGCCGATCCATCTGGCGATCGGACTTATCGAGGGACTTATCACATCCGCAGTACTCTGTTTCGTCTTTGATTCACGCCCGGAGCTCCTCCGCGATGTCAATGAAGCAGCATCGGGAATGCTGCAGCCAAGGCGTTCACTCAAGGCGACTGTAGGCATTCTGGCTATTGTCGCACTCGTTGTGGGCGGCGGACTGAGCCTGTTTGCCAGCGGCAATCCGGACGGACTTGAATGGGCTCTTTTCGGGAATGCTGACGGCGGGTATTCGACCAATATGGGACTTGATGAGGAGAACTTCGGAGTATCCAGCCAGGCGGCAGATACAGCGCAGAACATCCAGGAGAAAACGTCGATCCTGCCTGACTATTCGCTCCCGGACAGCGAAAGCACCGCAGGGACGTCGATATCCGGCATTGTAGGATCTGTAATGGTAGCAGGAGCGGCATTGCTGATATGCTTCGCAGGAGGGTTCTTCCGGAAGAAACACAACAATAAAGCGTGATCCCGGTAAATAATGAAGGGGCGTCGCAGACGCCCCTCTTTTGTGCTATTATGTGTAAATGTGAGATGAGGTGCAGAGAGACCTCACCGGAAAAGAGCAGAAACAATAAATGAATAAGATGGAAAAAGCGCTCAGCGAGCTTGGACACATGGATGAGCTGGCGGTACAGGAATCGCCGGTCCACGGCATGAATGCGACTGCCAAGCTGCTGAGCACAGTTATCTACATCTTAATAGTGATGTCGTTTGACAAGTACGACCTGAGCGGCCTTATTCCGATGGTGCTCTGGCCTGTCCTGCTGTACCAGATGAGCGGGATCCCAGTGAGAACATGTTTCTACAAGCTGCGGATCGTGCTACCTCTTGTCATGGCTGTAGGCCTGTTCAATCCGTTTTTCGACAGGGAAATAATGCTTCACATAGGAAATGTGGGCGTATCGGGCGGTGTCGTCAGCATGCTTACGCTGATGCTCAAGGGGGTGTTGTGCCTGATGGCGTCATTCCTTCTTGTAGCGACGACACCATTCGACTCTATCTGTGCAGCGCTGAGGAGCATGCATTTTCCGGCAACACTGACGACACTTCTTCTGCTGACCTACCGCTATGTTGGTGTAATGACAGAGGAGCTTGCTGTCATGACAGACGCATACCACCTGAGAGCGCCGGGACAGAAGGGGATACACGTATCTGCATGGGGATCTTTCCTCGGCCAGCTGCTGCTGCGCAGCATGGACAGGGCACAGGAACTGTATGCCAGCATGCTTCTGAGAGGCTATCACCAGCACTTCCATTATGCAAAGCATATACCGTTCAGGGGCAGCGATGCCGTCTATATGGCGCTCTCCTGCATGTTCTTTATACTGATAAGGTTCTGGAATGTTTCGGAGCTGATAGGCCGTCTGTTTGTGAGGTAAGTCAATGATCGAATTTGAAAATGTGAGTTTTGCATATGAGCAGGGTTCACCTGTGATAGATAACCTGTCGTTTACCATCGGTGACGGAGAGTCTGTAGGACTGATCGGAGCGAACGGAGCAGGCAAGTCCACTATAATGAAGCTGCTGCTCGGTCTTGTGACCGGAGAAGGACGCATAGCTGTTGACGGCATTGAGGTGAACAGGGACAATCTCGGAAGGATAAGGCAGAAGCTCGGATTCGTGCTGCAGAATTCTGACAATCAGATGTTCATGCCTACTGTATTCGAAGACATGATGTTCGCACCGCTGAACTACATGGTGAGCAGAGAGGATGCCGAGAAGAGAGTGGATGAGGTGCTGGAAAGACTTGATCTTCAGTATCTCAAGCACAAATACAATCACAAGATATCCGGCGGTGAGAAGAGAATGGCTGCTATAGCGACCATACTTGCCATGGAGCCTGAGGCCGTCCTCATGGATGAGCCGACGTCTGCACTGGATCCCTACAACAGAAGGATCGTGATAAACACCATCAGAGGTATGGAGCAGACCAAGATCATCACATCGCATGATCTTGATATGATCATGGATACGTGCGACAGGGTGATACTGCTCTCAAAGGGGAAGATAGTGGCAGACGGAAGTGCGGAGGAGATCCTCAGCAATAAAGAGCTTCTCGAAGCCAACAGGATGGAGCTGCCTCTCAGCCTGAGCACAAGAGGCAGGTAGAAAAGGCAAAACAAAATATTGAAAGATGGTCAGTTGGTGGCTATCATTAATAAAAAAGGGAGTTATCTGTATGGCAGATAGCTCCCGCGCGTTAATGGAGAAATAATGAGCCAGGCCGGGATAACACTGATAATAGTAGGAATAACATGTGTGCTGTATGTCATCGAGAAGCTTCCTGTGGCCCTTGTGACTGTTCTTGGCATGCTCGCAATGGTGTTCGCAGGCAGCGTATCCTTCAAGGATGCGTTTTCAAATTTCGGATCCACTCCTGCCATGCTTGTATTCGGCATGGTCATCATAATCGATGCGATAATCGACAGCGGTGTAATAACGGAATTTGAAAATGTCCTGATGAAGATGACCCGGCATGGTGAGAAGACTTTTCTCATCCTGATACTCCTCAGCGCCGGTGTTATATCAGTATTTTCAAATAACACCGCCCTGGTAGCGATGTTCATGCCTTTCATTGCATCAGTTGCAGAGACAACACACGGCAGGATACAGAAGAAGCACATATATCTTCCGCTGGCTGTCGGAGGCCTTATTGGAGGAACAGGAAGTCTTGCGGGAAGTACTGCACCGCTTCTTGCTTCAGAGGTCCTGAAGATAACAGGGCAGAAGCAGTTTGCATTCTTTACAACTGCGCCGGTCGCCATGACGATACTTCTTGTCGTTGCACTGTGCTACTGGCTGTTTCTCTATGATCTCCAGGTAAAGTGGTTCGACTTCCCTGAGACAGGCAATGAAAAACCGGAGAGGCCGCCGAGCACTCTCGAACCGATGATAGACATGGATGAGGACCTTGCGGTAATAAGGGCACTCGGAGATGAGCAGGTCATACCTGTGGACAGGAAGCACGGCACTTTTGCCATATGTGTGTTCCTGTTATGCGTAGTGCTTTTCATCACGAGGCCGTTTGAATGGGACCTCGGTCTGATAGCTGTTTCCGGCGCTGTGCTGGTAATACTCGGCGGCTGTGTTGACCCTAAGACAGAGCTCAGAAACATGATGTGGCCGGCGATGATCACGCTGGGGGCAGCACTCGGCATTGCTGACGGCTTCGTAAAGTCCGGGGCCGGAGACCTTGTCATAGGGTTCCTTGTCAACACATTCGGACCTGCAATGACTGACCCTAAGGTCATGGTGGCGCTGTTCCTTGTCTCGGGCTGGATAATATCCAACTTCATGAGCAACGGGAGCCTTGTGTCCATGCTCGCAAGTGTTGCAGTCCCGATGGCGATAGAGTACGGGATCAATCCGGAACCGGTCGCTATAGCATGCTGCATTGGAGCATCGATGGCTTTTGCCACCCCTGTTGCCACTACAACAGTTACCATGGTCCAGATAGCCGGGTACAGATTCAAGGATTATCTCAGAGTCGGAGGGCTGATAGGACTGATCGGAGTAGTTGCGGCATGGACGGTGATCGTATTGATGTATGGTCTTTACTGAAATATATGTATTATATGACAACTGATGAGGGGGAGCTGCGCAGGCGGCTCCCTTTTCGGTGCTCGGTGTGACAATTGCAGGCCGGACTCAATGCGCATCTCAGCAAGCCTGTTGAGCCGGAAGCTCTGTTCAGGACTCTCGAGAGCCTCATCAGATAGCTGACTGTATATGACGGCGGAATAAAAGCATAAAAAAAGAAGCGGTGCTCCTTTATTTATGCTTATCTCAGCTGATCCATTACCATCTTGTTGAATTCAGACTTTACAGATGCCGGAGAGATGATGGTGATATCTCCGCCGAACTGGAATACCCATGCGAAGAATGTCGGGCTTGTATCCACTGTGACCCTTGCCGTGAAATGATCAGGCCCGGTCTTCTCTGAATAGAAATCCTTTCCGAACCTGTCTACAAGGTAATTCATAGTGTAGCCCTTGCAGCTTAACTCAACTTCCTGAGTCTCACCTGAGAACATATCGAATATGCGGGTGGAATACTTCTCTATGCTGAAGTCTGCCGGCTCGCGCTCGGCCGGAATGTGGAGCTGCGATGCGTTCTTCATTCTGTCCACTCTGTATGCTCTGACTTCAGATGAGTCTGAAGGCTTTCCGACCATGTAATAATAGTCATTGTTCCACATGAGAGCATAAGGGCTGACTTCATGCATCTTTCCGTCATATCTCAGGACTTCATTCTTGTACATATCATAGTCGACCATCTGAAAGGCGACTCTGGCCCTGTTCTTGATGCAATCGTTCAGAATATCTGCTGTTCTGAGAGCTGTGCTTCCGTCGCGCTTGAAACCACTGCATGTATGCAGTTCTCTGTTGAGCAGAGCAGCCTGATGCACACTCGTCAGATCCTTGAGCTTTGCGATGATCTCGCGGCTCTTCTTGGTGCTGATGAATCTTGATGAGTGTACAGCATCAACAAGAACCTTAAGCTCGGAAAGGTCAAACTCTCTGTCAATCCAGCGATACCTGTTAGGCTTGCCTTTTTCCTTGATTATCCCGTAGCCAAGGTCTTCTATGATAAATTTAATATTAGCATCTATCGTCTTACGGTCAGGCCTTCCATACCCCATGCTTTCAAGTGCATCCATAATCTGATAGGTGTCCATGCTGTGCTCAGCGTCCGTGTTCTCATACAGCAGTTTGAGAATACCGGTAAGCTTTCGCCTGTTGTCATTCATTTTAAGGGGAACCTCCTTGAAATAGGTCAACATAAATATAGCACATTGATTTCAAAATGATTGATGAGTTATCTGGTCAATAGGTTATTTTTTGAACAGGCATGATGCAATTGGCTATTTTTATAATCAGATAATTCAAAAAAGCCTGTAATGCCCGAAAAAAGGGCATTTGTGGTGGATTGTCAACCAATTTTCAGGCCTCTGCTTTACGTGCTATAATAGTCAGGAAGCGGACAGAATATGAACGGAAATCCGGCGCCGGGCCGGTCCCGCGGGAAAGAGACATGGAGATGAAGATGAAAACAGATTACGGATTGATGAAGATGCAGCTTGAATCTCTGTCGGAAGGTGTGGAATGGGACATTACCATTCTTTCCAATGCGTCAGCACTTCTGTGGGATTCACTTGAAGATATCAACTGGGCCGGATTCTACATAATGAGAAACGGCAGGCTTGAACTGGGGCCATTTCAGGGCAAAACAGCATGCACGGTGATTGAGGCAGGAAAGGGTGTATGCGGAACGGCGGTTCTGGAAGACCGGACCCAGCTGGTTCCCGATGTCCATTTCTTCCCGGGACATATCGCATGCGACTCAGCGAGCAATTCCGAGATAGTAGTGCCGCTTCACAGGAACGGGGAAGTGTACGGAGTCATAGACATCGACAGCCCTTTCAAGGAGAGATTCACGGAAGATGACAGACAGGGGCTCGAAACTTTTGCTGCAGCACTGGAAACGATCATCGCTTAGCGTAAGGCGCAAAGATTTTGCCTCACAATCGTTACTGTGCTAAAATATATTAAGTATGAATAATTCCGGTATGGGATCAGGAGGCACAAATGTCTGAAAAAGTACTTGTCGTTGATGATGACAAAACAATACTGACAATGCTGTTCAAGGCGCTCAAGAACAACGGGATCGAAGCGGATCTTGCCATCAGCGGAGAGGCGGCGCTTGAACTGGTAAAGCAGAATAAATATGACCTTATACTTCTCGACATCAACATGAGAGGTATCAATGGCTTCGAAGTAATACAGCAGCTGAGGGGAAACGGGCTTACTACACCTGTTATGGTCGTAAGCGGCCGCAAGGAAGACCAGGATGCTCTGTACGGGCTTGAGATAGGGGCTGATGATTATATCACCAAGCCATTCAATCCGGTCACACTGGTCGCCAAGGCCAAGGCGCTCATAAGACGCAGCCGCAGCACTTCGCCTCAGGGCACGAGCAACATAATCACTGCAGGGCCGTTCACATACAATACTTCGACCCTGAGGTTCTATAAAAACGATGTGGAGATACCTCTTTCATCCAAGGAGAACTCCATGATAAAGCTGTTCATAGACAACGTGGATCATATTTTCTCCAAGGACATGATCTATTCTGTCATCTGGGGCGAGACGATCATAGACGAAAACGCTATCATGGTATATGTCAACAGGCTGAGACAGAAGATCGAAGATGATCCTTCCACGCCTAAATACCTGATTACAGTAAGAGGTCTCGGCTACAGGTTCACAGTCGGACAGTAGACATCAGTATATGAGTGCTGCAGGGATGCAGCTTAAGGAAATAAAAAATCTCTCAGTTGCCTGAGAGATTTTTTGATGTTATCTGTCGGGGAGATGATCACTCGCCGGACTCTTCTGCTTCATCGGCATCAGCGTCAGCATCAGCATCAGCATCTTCCGCAGCCTCTTCAGCTTCCTTCTGTGCTTCTTCCATCTTGTCCTTGGCTTCCTTATATGTCATCTCAACTGAATTGATCTCTTCTCCGTTCAGATTGAAGACTGCCTTCACGTCGGCAGAGAATGCTCTGGTCCTAGGCTTGATGCCTGTCAGCATCTGCTCTGCATAGTACTCAAGCATTTCTGTTCCGCTGTCTCCGGAGTAATACTCCTTGATCTGTGCCGCTGTATCCTCATCGTCTGCCTTGGCAGTGAAGGTGATATTCATGGAGTTGCCGTCAGCTGTAACATCTGCAGTCGTGTACTCGTCGATCTGCATATTTCCGAATGCTTCCTCACCGCCGTTCTTCTCTATGTACTTGGCGATAGTTGCAGGCTTGCTGAAATAGTTGTATCCGAGCACGAAGGCGAACATGCCTACGACGACTCCGAATATCATCAGTCCTATGAGAAGGTTGTTAGGCCTTGACTTCTTTTCCTCTATCTTATTTGCAGCCTTGCGTGCAGCCTTGGCTTCTCTGCGTGCGGTCTTTTTTGCTCTCTTGCTGCTGACCCTGACAGGTGTTTCTTCAGCCTGAACAGCTTCTTCAGCTGCAGCTGCAGCCTCTTTTACTTCTTCTTTTACCTCGGCTTCTGCAGCCGTTATCTTATCTGTAGCCATCAATATCTCCTTGGTTGATCGTATTCTTTTCAAACGCGGGCTCACTCGATCTCTGCGCCGCAGTCCAGACAGTACTGACTGCCTGCCGGGTTGAGCATGCCGCACTCCGGACATTCTACCATATCCGAGGCTCTGACCGCATCAGTTATCCGCAATTTTACACCCAGAGCGAGCTTTTCCGCAACTGCTTCCGCATAGCGGTTGAGCTTTTTGTTCTGCGGAGAGAAGTGCATCCTGAGAACATCCCTGAGCTTATCAAGGCCCTTGCTGTAGTCATCTTCCGTCAGCCACAGGATCGTCACTACGTCCTGATGCCCGGCTTTGTCAAATACAAGTGTGACATTATGCACCTCGTCACAGTAAAGTGCCGCATAGACTGAGCTGCCAAGAGCAAGTACGCCGTAGTCGAGAACTTTGCCTTCCGCATCAGTGAATACAGCTGCTTTGCCCGCGATGCGCATCTCAGAGAATTTCTGCGGATGTCTGTTAATGATCAGATAGTTGCTGTCAAGCATTATCGTGCCCTCCGGAATCACTTCAGACAGACTGATCGCCCGTCTCCCTGTGAATGGTACGCAAAGTCGGCGCCAAAATCAAGTGCTGCGCCGGGGTGCAGAATAATAATTTGCCTTGAATGCCTAGGGATGGTAGACTTGGAAGGAAATATGACTACATATAGGGGAAAGATATTGAAAGACACTTCAGAAACAGCAATTATGACGGACGTTAACAGCAGGATCGGACTGAAAATAGCGCAGGATCTCGGTATAAAGGAATGGCAGGTCGCAGCAGTCGTCGAACTGATCGACGGCGGGAGCACGATCCCGTTCATAGCCAGATACCGCAAGGAAGCGACAGGTGCGCTGGATGATGAGACTCTGAGAGCGCTGGATGAGAGACTCAAGTACCTCAGGAACCTCGAGGAGAGAAAGCAGACTGTACTCGCCTCGATCGAAGAGCAGGGCAGACTCACTCCCGAGCTTGCGGAGAAGATCACGCTGGCGGAGACCGCTGCTGCAGTCGAGGACCTGTACCGCCCGTATAAACCAAAGCGCAAAACGCGCGCTGATGTTGCAAGGGAGAAAGGCATGCAGGGCCTTGCCGACTGGCTCCTGTCTCCGTCATCGGAAGGCGATCCGCTTGAAGAAGCGGCACGCTATATAAATGAGGAGACGGAGGTGCCTGATGCAGAGACGGCGATCTCTCTTGCTGAGGACATCATAGCAGGTGACATATCTGACAATGCTGACTACAGGGCTTGGATCCGCCGCAGGACGATGCAGCGCGGAATGATCGAGAGCAGCATGGGAGCAGAGGGTAAGAAGGCAGCTGAGAGCGGTGAGCGGACTGTCTATGAGAATTACTATGAGTACAGTGAAGCTGCATCTAAGATACCAGGCCACCGCATCCTTGCGATCAACAGAGGCGAGAAGGAGAAAGTCCTGTCAGTTTCTGTTGCAGCGCCGGCTGATGACATACTAGACTACCTTGAACGCCATGCTGCGCGCAGAGTAACGGCTGCATGCAGGCCGTATGTACTCGATGCTGCTGAAGATGCCTATAAGCGCCTCATAGCGCCTTCGATCGCTACTGATGTCAGGGGAGAACTGACGGACAAGGCCGAGGAAGGTGCGATGAAGATCTTTGCGTCCAACCTTGAACAGCTGCTGATGCAGCCGCCTCTTCAGGGCAAAACAGTGCTCGGATGGGACCCGGCCTTCCGTACAGGATGCAAGCTCGCAGTGTGCGATCCGACCGGCAAGATCCTTGAAACAGCGGTAATATTCCCGACAGCTCCGCAGAACAGGGTCGATGATGCAAAGCGCGTGCTCACAAGGCTGTGCGACAGACACGGAATAGAGATCATCTCCGTAGGCAACGGAACGGCCTCGAGAGAATCTGAAAAGATAATCGCAGATTTTATAAGAGAATACGCAAAGCACTCCGGTAGGAAGCTTCAGTATGTGATAGTAAACGAAGCAGGAGCTTCGGTATATTCGGCAAGCAAGCTGGCGACCGAGGAATATCCTGACCTCGATGTGGGGGAGAGAAGCTCTGCATCTATAGCGCGCAGGCTTCAGGACCCTCTGTCGGAGCTGGTCAAGATCGATCCGAAAGCGATAGGGGTAGGCCAGTACCAGCACGACATGAACCAGAAGAGACTCGGCGAGGTGCTCGGTGCAGTAGTTGAAGACTGCGTCAACAGAGTCGGAGTCGATGTCAATACGGCTTCGCCGTCACTCCTCGGTTATGTATCGGGTATAAGCAAAACGATCGCATCGAATATAGTAGCGTACAGGAATGAGAACGGCAGGTTCTCATCGAGAAAGGAGCTGCTGTCGGTGCCTAAGCTCGGCCCTAAGGCGTTCGAGCAGTGTGCCGGATTCCTGCGCATAACAGACGGAACTGAGGTCCTTGATTCAACATCCGTGCACCCGGAGAGTTACGGTGCGGCAAGGGCGATCCTTAAGGAATGCGGCTTTACGGATGCAGATGTAAGAGCCGGAAAGGTAAGCGGCATAAGCCGCCGGACTGAGCTGGCGGACCGCCTCGGCATAGGAAAATATACTTTTGCAGACATCGCGGCTGAACTGGAAAAACCGGGAAGAGACCCGAGGAGCGAAGCGGAGGCACCTGTGCTGAGAAGTGATGTCATGGAGCTTTCAGACCTCACAGAAGGAATGGAGCTTAAGGGCACGGTGCGCAATATAGTCGACTTCGGAGCATTTGTAGATATAGGGGTACATCAGGACGGTCTGGTGCACATTTCCGAGATGTCAGACAGGTATGTGAAGCATCCGCTTGATATCGTCAGAGTAGGTGATATAGTTGACGTAAGAGTCCTGTCCGTGGATGAAAAACGCGGCAAGATAGCTCTTTCTATGAAGAAGAAATGATCCGCACGGGAAGAGGGAACAGATGGAAAACCAGAAAGAACCAGGCGGCATCCTGAAAGAAAACCAGGATGATAAGCCCGGGATCATCAATGAGATCCCTGAAATCAAGATATTCGGAAAGGGTGAAGGCGGAGACGACGGCAATGAAAGCAGGCAGATAAGACGGAGCCTCTTCATGGCTATCGTTGCCATTGCCGTTATCTGTATTGCGGTCGGTATTTACAAGGCATGGGACGCATTCCGTGATTTTGACGAAACTATCATGGAAGAGAAGGACAAGCAGTTCTACAGTCTCATAAGCTCTGAGGATATCAACATCGAGAATGCCCTGAACTCATTCTGCAGAGAGGCAGACACCTTCTTCGCCAGAAACAGGCTCGAAGAACTGCGCTCGGAGTGGGCGGAATCCGGCAGGAAAGACAGTTCCGGACTTAAGAAATATATCGAAAGCAACACGATGCTGGCGAATCCGCTGTATGCAGACATGCTGATAACGGACGGAGAGAAGATATTAGTTTCTGCATCGGGGAATAAAGGCTATTCATTCAGAACTGAGGCGGACGGCCGAGGCCTTCGCATATGCAGTGATGAAGAGGGCCGGTATTACATGGCCTACGAAGCTGAAGGCAAAGGCGGCATCAGATATGAAGCTCTCCTGAGCCTTGAGCAGCTGTATATAAACGCCCTCGGAGGCAGCCCGGCAAGAGGTGTGATGCTGATGGACAGCACATCTGCTCTCGTGATAAGGCAGCGTGCTGATCAGATCGAGATAACATCACCTGCTGACGAGCATGATGAGGGCACAGACAAACTCATATCGTTCATGACAGACTGCCAGGGAAGTCAGGAATCCCATGGCATGTCATTTGAGCTTGAGGGTCCGGACGGCAATCCGTATACCGCCAGGATGATAGTTCAGCCGAGCGGAAAGACGACCAACGGGGAATTTGCGATCGGCATAGCGGCCGACTTCGACGAAGCACTCAAGCCTTCCAGGAATGCAGCTGAAAAGATCCTCGTATACGGAGGCATGGGCGTGGCAGGAGTCATCGTCCTTCTGTTCATGCTTCTCATCATGAGGCGTGCCAATACAGCCAGCGCCAATGAGCTTGAAATACTCAGGAAGAAGAACAACGCCATGGCTGAGCTGAACCAGAACATGCAGGCACTTGCTCATCATCAGAGGCTCGAGACCATCGGAACCATGACTGCGAGCATTGCTCATGACTTCAATAACCTTCTGACTCCTATCATGGGATACAGCATGATGGCTGCGGAAATGCTGCCTGACGATCAGGCTGAGATCCAGGATTACATGATGGAAGTGTACAATGCGAGCGTCAAGGCCAAGGACATAGTGCAGAGGCTTGCTGACCTGTCGAAGAAAGGCAAGGAGGAGAGCTTCAGGGATCTTGATCCTGTTGAGATAATCCGCAGCTCGCTGAAGGTAACACTGCCTGCCAAGCCGAAGAACGTTGAGGTAAGGGGCAGGTTCAGCTCGGGTCACGCAAAGATAAGAGGCGATCAGACACAGGTATCCCAGCTGGTCATCAATATCGTGCTCAATGCTTATGACGCGATGAGAGAGGCCGGAGGCACACTGACTGTATCCACAAGGATAGAGGACGGCTGGGTCGCAATGAGGTTCAAGGATACCGGTACCGGAATGGATGCGGAGACGCTTTCAAGGATATTCGACCCGTTCTACACGACCAAGGAGTCCGGAAAGGGCACAGGCCTCGGACTTGCCATCGTACACCAGATCTGCGACACTCACGGAGGCAAGGTCTATGTCGACTCTGAACCGGGAGTGGGCACTGAATTCAGGATCAACTTCCCGATGATCGAGGATGATGAGGATTTCAGAAAAGGCACGACCAAGGTCATCCGTGCGGACGAGATCAGGGAACGCCTCGATCAGCAGACAGAGTACTGATTTTTAGAGAACACAACAATTATTTATGAGATTTTTTCCCGCTGCATACAACAACTGCGCAGCGGGGATTTCTTTTTGTATTTTTCGTGATATATCCCGCGCAAAAGGGGAAAAAAATAAGCTCTTGTGGTATAATCTACTCGCATAATTGCGGCGTTAGCTATTTTATGAAAGCCAATCAATGAAAGGAAAATGACGATATGATAATTCTGGTAGTTAATACAGGAAGCTCATCGCTCAAGTATCAGCTTTTCGACATGGACGACCACAAGGTACTTGCCAAGGGTCTCTGCGAGAGAATCGGCGAAGATGGTCACATGAATTACAAGACTGATGCCGGTACAGTATTTGATAAAGACATCGCACTGCCTGATCACGGAGTAGCAATGCAGCTGGTTATCGATGCACTGACTGACAAGGAGTACGGTGTTATTTCCGACATGAGCGAGATCGGTGCTGTTGGACACAGAATAGTACAGGGCGGATACCTCTTCGACAAGTCAGAGATCATCACTGACGAGGTTGAAAAGGGAATCGAAGAGCTTTGCGTTATCGGACCTCTTCACAACCCACCTGCACTGGTCGGAATCAGAGCCTGCAAGAAGGTTCTCCCGAACACACCGGGCGTAGTAGTATTCGATACTACATTCCACCGCACAATGCCTGATGAGTGCAAGTACTATGCTATTCCATGGGAATATGCTGAAAAGTATCATGTACAGAGATACGGTGCTCACGGAACAAGCCACCGCTATGTATCCGAGAGATGTGCTGAACTCATGGGCAAGGACCCTTCAGAACTCAACATCATCACATGCCACCTCGGCAATGGTTCATCGATTACAGCTGTCAAGGGCGGCAAGTGCTATGACACATCGATGGGACTCACCCCGCTTGAAGGTCTCGTAATGGGAACACGCTGCGGATCCATCGACCCGACTGTTGTAAGCTTCATCTATGAGCAGACAGGAATGCCGGTCAAGGAGATCACTGACATGATGACCAAGAAGTCCGGTCTCCTCGCTGTATCCGAGATCTCCGGAGACTGCAGAGACATCGTAAAGGCTGAGGCTGAGGGCAACCACAAGGCACATGTTGCAAGAGAGATGCTGCTGAGATCCGTTAAGAGATTCATCGGCGCTTATGCTGCAGAGCTCGGACATGTTGATGCAATGGTATTCACAGCAGGTATCGGCGAGAACGACATCGAGCTCAGAGAGAAGGTCTGCGACAACCTCGGATTCATGGGTGTCAAGATCGACAAGGAAAAGAACAACTGCAGAGGTCAGGAAGTTGAGATCACAGCTCCTGGAGCTTCGATCCGCACATTCATCATTCCTACCAACGAAGAGCTGATGATCGCCAAGGATACTCAGGCGCTTGTAGAAGCTATGTAATTATGACTTGAGAATTGTTCTCCTTCGTCGCTAGACCCGCCGTCTGATGACGTCGGGCTTCGCACCGAGGGTCGACCGCTTCCTGCGGAGAACAATTCTCAAGAATAAAGAAAATAGCTTATACCCGCTATTCGGAAGCGGGGGACTAAACTAAGGGAATAATTATTTCACCATATATTTATTCTAAAAAGTACTTTTTGCTTTACTATCACTTAATTTTTAAATCTTTAATGTAAAGGGAGATGAAAAAATGAAGAGAAATTTCAAGACTATGGATGGTAACCAGGCTGCCGCTCATGTCTCCTATGCGTTCACGGAAGTATCCGGAATCTATCCGATCACTCCGTCTTCGCCAATGGCTGACTATGTAGACCAGTGGTCTGCTGCCGGAAGAAAGAACATCTTCGGCTCAACTGTTCAGGTTGTCGAGATGGAGTCTGAAGCTGGTGCTGCCGGTGCTGTACACGGCTCACTCGGAGCTGGTGCTCTCACCACAACTTACACTGCTTCCCAGGGACTTCTTCTGATGATCCCGAACATGTACAAGATCGCCGGCGAGCTGCTTCCAGCAGTATTCCATGTTTCGGCACGTACTGTTTCCACTCATGCACTGAACATCTTCGGCGACCACTCCGACGTATATGCATGCCGTCAGACTGGTTTTGCAATGCTCGCTGAGAGCAATGTCCAGGAAGTTATGGACCTCGCTCCTGTAGCTCATCTGGCTGCAATCGAAGGCAGAGTTCCTTTCCTGAACTTCTTTGACGGATTCAGAACATCCCACGAGATCCAGAAGGTAGCTGTATGGGATTACGAAGACCTCAAGGAAATGTGCAACATGGACGCTGTTAACGCATTCCGTGATGCATGCCTCAATCCTGAACATCCTCATCTGAGAGGATCTCATGAGAACGGCGACGTATTCTTCCAGCACAGAGAAGCCTGCAACAAGTTCTATGATGCAGTTCCTGAAGTTGTTGAGAAGTACATGGGCAAGATCAATGAGAAGCTCGGTACAGACTATCAGCTGTTCAACTACTATGGTGCTGAGGATGCTGACAGAGTCATCATCGCTATGGGCTCCATCTGCGACGTAGCTGAGGAAGTTATCGACTACCTCAACGCTAACGGCCAGAAGGTTGGTCTCATCAAGGTAAGACTCTACAGACCTTTCAGAGCTGACAAGCTGATCGCTGCACTTCCTAAGACAGCTAAGAAGGTAGCTGTTCTTGACAGAACTAAGGAACCTGGTTCACTTGGTGAGCCTCTCTACCTCGACGTTATGACAGCATTCGCTGAGGCAGGAATGACAGACGTTAAGGTTATCGGCGGACGTTACGGACTCGGTTCAAAGGATACTCCACCGGCATCAGTATTTGCAGTTTATGATGAACTCTGCAAGGACGAGCCTAAGAGAAGATTCACTATCGGTATCGTTGATGACGTTACTAACCTCTCACTTGAAGAGAAGCCAGCTCCTATTACTGCTCCTGCAGGAACAATCGAGTGCAAGTTCTGGGGTCTCGGCGGAGACGGAACCGTTGGTGCTAACAAGAACTCCATCAAGATCATCGGTGACCACACTGACAAGTACGTTCAGGCTTACTTCCAGTATGACTCCAAGAAGACAGGCGGCGTAACAATTTCCCACCTGAGATTCGGAGACAAGCCGATCAAGAGCTCATACTACATCAACAAGGCTGACTTCGTAGCATGCCACAACCCTTCATACATCGACAAGGGATTCAAGATCGTTCAGGACGTTAAGCCAGGCGGAACATTCCTGATCAACTGCCAGTGGAAGCCTGAAGAAGTAGGCGAACACCTCGACGCAGCAGCTAAGAAGTACATCGCTGATAACAACATCAACCTGTACATCATCGATGCTATCGACCTCTGCGCTAAGATCGGAATGGGCAAGAGAACTAACACAACTCTCCAGTCCGCATTCTTCTCACTCGCTGAGGTTCTTCCTAAGGCTGACGCAGTTAAGTACATGAAGGACGCTGCTACAAAGTCCTACCTCAAGAAGGGCCAGGATATCGTAGACATGAACCACAAGGCTATCGACGCAGGTGCTGACGCTCTCGTTAAGATCGACGTTCCTGCTGAGTGGGCTAACCCTGCTGCAGATCCTGAGAAGGCACCTCTCGAAGGACGTGCTGCACTCGTTACTCAGGTCAAGAACATCCTTCTCCCAATCGACAACATGGATGGAGACAGCCTGCCTGTATCCGCATTCATGCCTCACGTTGACGGTGAGTGGGAACTCGGCGCTTCCGCTTACGAGAAGAGAGGCGTTGCAGTTAACGTTCCTGAGTGGGATGGCACAAAGTGCGCACAGTGCAACAGATGCGCATTCGTATGCCCACACGCTACTATCAGACCATACCTGCTTGACGAAGCTGAGATGGCAGCTGCTCCGGAAGGATTCAAGGCTGTTGACCACAAGCTGAGCAAGGGCGCTTATAAGTATGGCCTCGCTGTATCCCCGCTCGATTGTATGGGATGCGGAGTATGCGTAACAGTATGCCCGACAAATTCTCTGACAATGAAGCCGCTTGAGGAGCAGCTCCCAGAGCAGAAGAACTTCGACTATGCAGTTAAGAGCGTATCCGTTAAGAAGGATTTCGCAGACAACACAAACGTTATCAAGTCGCAGTTCAAGACTCCTCTCCTCGAGTTCTCGGGCTCCTGCGCAGGATGTGCTGAGACTTCATATGCAAGACTGATCACACAGCTTTGCGGAGATCACACATACATCTCCAACGCTACAGGATGCTCCTCAATCTGGGGCGGCCCTGGCGCAACAGCTCCTTACACAGTCAACGAAGAAGGACACGGACCTGCATGGTGCAACTCCCTGTTCGAGGACAATGCTGAGCACGGTCTCGGTATGAGAATGGCTGTTAAGACAAGAAGAGCTAAGATCAAGGCTGACGTTGAAGAGCTCGTAGCTGCAGGCGTACCTGATGCTGTTAAGGCAGCAGCTGAGGCTTGGTTCGCAGCATTTGACGATGTAAACGCTTCCAAGACAACAGGTGAGGCTCTCGTTGAGGCTCTCGAAGAAGCTAAGATCGGTGCTGAGATCATCGCTCGTAAGGATCTCCTCGCTGAGAAGACCGTATGGATCTTCGGTGGAGACGGCTGGGCTTATGATATCGGTTACGGCGGACTCGACCACGTACTTGCAAGCGGCGAGAACGTAAACGTAATGGTATTCGATACTGAGGTTTACTCCAACACCGGTGGACAGGCTTCCAAGGCTTCCAACATCGGTCAGGTAGCTCAGTTCGCAGCAGCCGGTAAGGCAATCGAGAAGAAGTCACTGTCTCAGATCGCTATGGCTTACGGTTATGTATACGTAGCTCAGGTAGCTATGGGTGCTGACCCTGCACAGACTCTGAAGGCAATGAACGAAGCTATCGCTTACAACGGACCATCCCTCATCATCGGTTACTCACCATGCGAGATGCACTCAATCAAGGGCGGCATGATGAACTGCCAGATGGAGATGAAGAAGGCTGTAGAGTGCGGTTACTGGAACCTCTTCAGATTCAACCCTGCAAACAAGGCAGAGGGCAAGAATCCGTTCACACTGGACAGCAAGGTACCTGCAGGCGGATATCAGGAGTTCCTGAAGAACGAAGCAAGATACAACAGACTGACCAGAGAGAATCCGGAAAGAGCAGAGAAGCTGTTCGCACAGAACGAAGCTGCTGCTATGGCACGCTACAACAAGCTCGTCAAGTTCGTAGACTTCTACGCACCAGAGGCTTAATAGCTGCATGAGGCGGTCGGTGCAGACGGGAAATCCGTCAGGCGCTGAAAGAACCGCTTACAACTGAACACAGTTCACAGGGAGAGACCGGAAACGGTCTCTCCTTTTGCTTTGACGTGTAAAGTCGCAGTTGATATTTTACAGATATGATTTTATAATGTACGGGAAAGTGTAAGGAGATGCGGCGCGGCATTACACGCTGCACGCTCATAAGTTATAACACCACATAAACAACTGCTAAAAGGGGGTACATAATGCCTTTAGTAACAACAACCGAAATGTTCAAGAAAGCATATGACGGCGGATACGCTATCGGAGCTTTCAACGTAAACAACATGGAAATCGTACAGGGTATCACTGAGGCTGCCGGCGAGCTGAGAAGCCCGGTCATCCTGCAGGTATCCAAGGGAGCAAGAGCATATGCCAACCACACATATCTCGTTAAGCTGGTAGAGGCTGCTGTTCAGGAGAATCCTGATATTCCTATCGCTCTTCACCTTGACCACGGTGATTCCTTCGAGCTCTGCAAGAGCTGCATCGACGGCGGATTCACTTCCGTAATGATCGATATGTCTTCAAAGCCTTTTGATGAAAACGTTGAGATCACACGTCAGGTAGTAGAGTATGCTCACGCTCACGGCGTAGTAGTTGAGGCTGAGCTCGGAACTCTCGAGGGAGTAGAGGACGAAGTAGTAGTTGAAGCAGGACAGGCTTCATACACAAGACCTGAAGAGGTAGAGGAATTCGTAACACGTACAGGATGCGACTCACTTGCTATCGCAATCGGAACATCCCACGGTGCTTACAAGTTCAGACCTGAGCAGTGCACAAGAAACGAGAAGGGTATCCTCGTACCACCTCCACTCCGTTTCGACGTACTTGAAGAAGTAACCAAGAGACTGCCTGGATTCCCTATCGTACTTCACGGATCCAGCTCTGTTCCGCAGGAATTCGTAGAGATGGTCAACACATACGGCGGCAACATGCCTAACGCTATCGGTATTCCTGAAGAGCAGCTCCGTCAGGCAGCAAGATCCGCAGTCTGCAAGATCAACATTGACTCGGATATCCGTCTTGCAATGACAGGAAACATCAGAAAGTACATGGCAGAGCATCCTGATCACTTCGATCCGCGCCAGTACCTCAAGCCTGCAAGACAGGCTGTCAAGGATATGGTCGCACACAAGATCGTAGACGTTCTCGGATCAAACGACAGAATCTAAGACACACTTTGAGATCAGTCATAAAAGAGAAGAGCTCAGGCTCTTCTCTTTTGTTTTGCACGCATACTGCGCTGATGCCCGCCCATATTTTGTATTAAAAGGTTCTACTTGACGCTATATAGTGTTATAATACACTATGTATGTTTGCATGATGGGGTACAATGCTCCTTGTGCAGGACATACATACAACGCTGAAGGGCTCAGGCCCGGAGGATATCAGGAGGAATTAATTTGGCACATACTATCGAACTAAGGAAGGTATCGAAGTATTACGCGAGCGAAGATTCGGTCAGCATGGGATTCAACCGTGTTGACCTCGAGCTTGACATCGGCGAATTCGTGGCGATCACCGGAGAGAGCGGAAGCGGTAAGTCAACGCTGCTGAACGTTATTTCCGGTCTTGACACCTACGAAGAAGGCGAGATGTTCGTATGCGGCGAGGATACTTCCGCTTACGGAACAGAGGATTACGAGCGGTACCGTAAGACATACATCGGAAACATTTTCCAGGACTTCAACCTGATCAACAGCTATACGGTGTATCAGAACATCGAGCTTGTTATGCTGCTGTCAGGAAAGAAAGCAAGTGAGTGCAGGGACAGAGTCCATGAACTCATCGATCTGGTAGGGCTGAGCAAGTACAGAAGGACCAAGGTGTCAAGGCTGTCGGGCGGACAGAAACAGAGAGTTGCCATCGCACGTGCTCTGGCCAAGGATGCACCTATCATCGTTGCGGACGAGCCTACCGGCAACCTCGACAGCGCAAGTGCAGAGATCGTTATGGAGACGCTCAGCAGAGTATCCCATGACAAGCTTGTAGTTGTTGTTACCCACAATTACGAACAGGCAGAGCCATATGTTACCCGCAAACTCACAATGCATGACGGCAGGATCATCGAAGACAAGAAGATCTCGCGCAACAGAGCGGGTGAAGTGATCGATCCGGATGATCCTTACGGACTCGGTGAGAGCCTCGACAATGCCGCAGCTCCTGTTGAATTTGAGGTGGAGACACAGGAAGGAACAGGGACAACAGGCGGCCGCGTCGGAAGGGCAGCAAGAAATGCTGAAAAGGAGGCCGGCAAGAGCAGCAAATCCTCAGGCACTAAAAAGAACAAAGTGCCTAAACCGGGCAGGATGAGAAAGAGCTCAGAGATCAGGCTCGGCGTGAGGAACACGTTCAATCTGCCTGCCAAGTTCATACTTCTGTTCATAGTGTACTTCTTCGTGTCGACAGCGGTTCTCGGACAGTACGCTACGACCAAGAACAGCATGCACCAGGAAGAGCTGCTCGGAACCAATCCGTACTTTACCAACTCGAGCTCTGACAGAGTGGTCGTAAAGAAGGCGGACGAGACTGCTTTTACTGATGCTGACTTCACGGCGATAGAGAATACGCCTAACATCAAGAACATAGTCAGAAATGACCTTGCGATAGACACGGGAGTCAGTTTTGCCATTCAGGACTTCTACGTGGACGGCTCGGTATATCCGACATCCATGATAGACGAGAGCATGCTGACATACGGGCATATGCCTGAAAATGACTACGAGATAGTGGTAAACACCAATTCATCCAGTGACGCTTTCTTCAGCATATCCAATCTCGGTGAGTCTCTGATCGGAACAGAGGTCGAGCTCCAGGATATGGGACAGATGCAGGTCTATGACTTTGACCAGCCGATCACGATCGCGGGCATCATAATAGACAGTGAACTGAGCGAGGATGAGGATTATTCGCTGTACGGCTACTCGACGGTATATGTCAGCGACAAGGTCAGCAATGAACTCATGATCGCGATGATGGCGACTTCTTCAAAGTCGGTGCTTAACTTCGGAGGCACCAAGGTTGCCAATGACTACGACAGAGGCGTCTATGAATCGACCAAGGTCCCTGAGGGCAAAGCGTATATATTCGAGGATCAGGCTTACTACTACAAGGATGCCAAGGCAGAGGGCAAGGATATCGGAATCAGCGTAAACAACAGGTTCTTTGAGTCGTCTGTCGACCTCAAGGTCGATAAGGTGCTGACTGCCAAGAACATCAAGAGCCTGCTCGGCATCAAGCCTGAGAACTATGACATGTACTACAGCTGCGTGTTCATAAATGACAAGGATTTTGACAAGCTCTTCGATAAGGGATACTTCCAGATAAGCGCCTTTATGGAAAACGAGACTCAGTCGGCAGACACGCTTACCGCGCTGAATGACGCCGGCTATACGACTCTCGCCATGAAGGACTCACTGTCAGATATGACCGGCGGATACAGCTTTGTACTCCAGATGCTGACTTACGGCAGACTGCTGCTTGAATTCGTCATACTGTTCTACATAGCTTACGCGGTCATCAGGCTCATCATGAGGTCGAGGAATTCATATTACTCGACACTCAGGATACTGGGCGCAACCAAGAGCAATACCGACAGCATCCTGAGAGTGGAGCTTCTGCTTATGATGCTGCTGGCGTACGGCACGGACATCGCGTTTGTCGTACTCGTGAAGAGGGGATACATCAAGATAGATGCTGTGAACAAGCTGCTATACTATCTGACTCCTATAGACTACGGCATTCTCGGCCTGCTGCTTCTCCTCATGTCGCTGCTCATTGCTGCAAGATATTCACGTAAGATCTTCACCAAGAGCGCGATGAAGGCATTCAGAGAGGAGGCGTAGCAGATGATCAAACTTGAAAAAGTCAACAAATACTTTAACAAGGGCAAAGCCAATCAGATCCACGTCATCGACAATACCTCGATGGTGCTTCCGGACAGAGGAATAGTATGTCTTCTCGGACCTTCAGGATGCGGCAAGACGACCCTCCTCAACTGCATCGGCGGACTTGACAAAGTCAATTCCGGAAAGATCTACATTGACAAGCAGCTGATCACGAGATTCTCATCTAACAAGATAGATAAGATCAGGAATGCCAGCATAGGATACATATTCCAGAACTTCAACCTGCTCGATGACAGGACCGTCTTCGAGAACGTTGCCATCGCGCTCCGCATGATAGGCATCAAGGACCAGAAGACCGTGACCAAGAGGGTCAACTACTGCCTTGAGAAGGTCGGAATATATCAGTACAGGAACAAGCTCGCCAACGCTCTCTCCGGCGGACAGCGTCAGAGGGTAGCCATTGCGAGAGCTATAGTCAAGAACCCGCGCATCATCATCGCGGACGAGCCTACAGGAAACCTCGACAGCGCCAACACTCTTGAGATCATGAACATCATCAAGACGATCTCGAGGGACAGGCTGGTCATCCTCGTAACGCACGAGAGAAGGATCGCTGAGTTCTACTCCGACCACGTCGCAGAGATGAAGGACGGAAAGGTAATCAAGGCGTACAGCAACGACTCATCGAGATATCTTGACTATCAGCTGGAGAACAAGATATACCTCAGGGACATGCCGGTCAAAAATGACTTCTCACACGGCGACCTGAATCTGAAAGTATACAGTGAGGATGAGAAGCCTGCGGAGATCAGGATGGTCATCCGCGGTGGCAACCTGTACATAGACACGGGCGGCAAGCTCAACGTAGTGGATGAGACGGCCAACATCGAGATGGTGGATGAGCACTATCAGGCGATGGACGAAACGTATTTTGCCGATAATGACTTCGACTACAACGCTTATCTGCCACCGAAGTACAAAGCGAAGTATTCTTCTATCTACACGCCGTTCAACATGATCAGCAACGGCTGGAAGACGGTAAAGGGATTCAAGAAGATACGCAAGTTCCTGATGATAGGATTCGTGTTCGCGGCAATGTTCACGATGCTGGCAGTAAGTAACGTGCTTGGAATCATGGACGTTCAGCCTGATGATTACCGCAAGACCAACGGAAACTACATCACAGTAACTAATGCGGACAAGAGTGAGGAGCTTATCGATGTCGTGGAGGGCCTGGAATCGGTCGCATATGCAATGCCGGGTGATTCCAAGAAATCGATCACCCTTCCGATGGACGATTACCTGCAGACGGGATATGCCACAACAGACCTCAATGTATCGCTTGCACAGACGAGCGTCCTGACTGCAGACCAGCTGGTATACGGAACTATGCCGGCAGATCCGCATGATGTTGTCATAGACAGGATGATCGTGGATGACTTCCTGAAAGACGGCACGGGCAAAGCGGTAGGACTGGATACGCCTGAAGAATTCATAGGGCGTAAGCTCAGGGTGCCTAACCTCGATGACTACAGGATAGTCGGTATTTCCGACGTACAGTCGCCGTCGCTCTTCGTTGATGAGACTCAGGTCATGTACATCCTGACCAATGCGGCAAATCAGATCGATGATTTTTCAGTCTCCGGTGAAGAGGAAGAGCAGGACCTGATCCAGTCAGGCAGAGTCAAGGACCTCGCGCTTGCAAAATCCAAGATCACCATCAAGAAGGGCGGAAAGGCTCCGGATGGCCTGTATGAGACGCTTGTGGATGATTCTCATGAAGAGGATGAGGACTACAAGATAGGCAAGAGGGTCAGCACCAAGCTCGGAGGACACAAGCTCAAGATCGTCGGATACTATAAGTCGGATTCGGCGAACGAGGATACGCTGTACGTAGGTGCGAATACCATCAGGGCTGACTACATCTACAAGCAGAAGGCATTCAGCGTGTATGCGCCTAACGTCAATCAGGTCAAGAGCCTGCTCGATACACAGGCTCTGCCGTCCAAGGTCAACGACACCAAGGAGAGACAGGCTTACATCCACGAGAGAAAGGATCAGCTGACTTCAGCTCTCGTAGTTGCGGGAATCATCCTTCTCATCTCTCTCATAGAGATGTATCTGATGCTGAGATCATCCTTCCTGTCAAGGATCAAGGAGGTCGGTACCCTGAGAGCTATCGGACTCAAGAAGAAGGATATCTACAGGATGTTCGCAGGGGAGATCCTCGTAATTACGCTGATCACTGCCGTACCGGGAATA
>Ga0256404_1003901_pt1 | contig 29271 bp, 29 predicted proteins | sample RumenRJG_01DNA_FD_185990 | JGI IMG/M metagenome (GOLD analysis project Ga0256404, IMG submission 185990) | Bovine rumen microbial communities from Lethbridge, Alberta, Canada - RJG_01 | ecosystem: Host-associated > Mammals > Digestive system > Stomach > Rumen | place: Canada: Alberta | collected...
ATAAATAACACAGCCCGAAGAGTCCTTCATAAGGTACACTCCGGGGCTTAAAGGGACTGTGTCCAGCCTTGCGTCGAATTTACCGGCGGGCATTACACAGCGATCTTAGGATTCTTGAGGTGAGCGAGAAGTGCTTCGCAAGCTTCCTTCTCATCGTCGCCGTTAGCTTCGATCTCGATCTCGGCGCCGTTCTCGATTCCGAGGGACATCACACCCAAGAGAGACTTCGCATTTGCTCTTCTGCCACTGCGAACGATATAGATTGTGCTGTGGTACTGGGAAGCCTTCTGGATCATGACCGCAACGGCCTTCATCTGCAAAGCATCTTCACAATCAAAAACAATCTTTTCTTTAGTCATAGTCAGGTACGTCCCCTCATAAAATAACAGGATAAGTATATTTTTGACGCTCCCGAAAATCAACCAAAAACGAGCCATTCTGCCCATTTTCGACTATTTAACCCAAATGAGTGGGATTTGGTAAATCCTTTTGTTAAATTTAACAATCAAAGATCGCGGCTCATAAGGACAGCATCTTTACCCTTGCCATAGTAATCACGTCTTACGCCGTCCCTTGCAAACCCGAGTTTACCGTAAAGACCGATGGCTGGTGCATTATCATGCTCCACTTCAAGATAGAGTTTCTTTATGCCGCCGGATCTCAGGTCGTCCAGAAGCACATCAAACAGGCTGCTTGCGATCCCTCTTCCCCTGTATTCCTTATGAGTAACGATGTTGCCGATATTGCCCTCATCAAGGACCAGTTCAGCACCAACATATCCTGTGATCAAACCATCTGATTCAGCGACATAGCATCTTTTGCTTCCGTCTGTGATAAGAGCCTCAATGGCTTTCTTCTCCCATGGATGAACTATGGAACCCTGCTCGAGTTCCATTATTGCTTCAACATCTTCAAGGATTCCCTTTCTGATCTTAAGATTCAGATCCGGCATTTTTCTTAAGCCTTTCAGCCTGTGACACTGCACAGTAAGATGCCTTGATGTCTCTTGCATCTACGAATACAGGATTGGCAAAGGCAGCCAGAGCCACGCCCTTCGGCATGATCGCAGCGCCCGGCGCATAGTAGATATTAAGAGGAGACTTTGCCCTCTCAAAAGCTTTCTTCATGACAGAAGCGCCGCTTCCGACAACAATTATCTGTCGTCTTGCACCGTAGATTATCTCAGGGATCTTCTCGATCTTTTTAACGAGAACGTCAGCATCGTAAGCATCTTCTGCGAGTAGAGGTCTTAATGTGTCATCTTCTGCCGCCTGTGCAAATACCCTGTTATTCCTTGCATCTATGGCAGGTACGATAAGAGTCTCGTTCTTGGGTGTCATGGTCGCATTATCACATGACCTTGCAAGCGCCTCAGTGGATGATACAGCAATACATTTCTTGCCTGCGGCCAGAGCCATGCCCTTAACTGCTGCAAGTCCGATCCTGATGCCCGTGAAAGAACCCGGGCCGACTGTTACCGCATAGCCGTCAAGATCACTGTGAGATGTTTTTGCCTGCTCCATAACCCTGTGTACCAAAGGCATGAATGTCTCAGAATGAGTAAGCGTCTCAAAAGAAAGCTCGTAATGAATAGCTTCCCCGTCTTCATAAACACCCGCACTGCAAGTGCTGTTTGATGTATCACAAACAAGTAATCTCATTCCAAGATCTCCGCTCCCGCCTTTATGGCTGCGCTCTCTATATATTTCCTGTGCTTCTCACCTGAGTCGCACTCGAACGTCCTGGTGGTACCATCACCTGTTATTGTCATCTTGATCGTCTGATCGGGCAATAACTCATCAATTATATCGCTCCACTCGATGACACAGACACCGTTTCTGTAAAAGTATTCATCAAGTCCGCTCATAAGGAAGTCATCCGGGCCAGACAGTCTGTAAGTATCAAAATGGAACAGCATCAGCCTTCCGCCCTCATACTCATTAACGATGGTAAAAGTCGGGCTCGAGACATGAGATTCAGATCCAAGTCCCTTTGCAATCCCTCTGGTAAGGCAAGTCTTTCCTGCGCCGAGATCGCCAGTCAAAGCGATGACGTCGCCGCCGACAAGAGCCTTTGCCAGTTCATAGCCAAAGCTCTCAGTCATTTCAGGTGATGTAGTACTAAATCTGATCATGCGTAGTAATTTTACATTCAAGAATAACAAATAGCAAAAATAGTTTGAAGAAACTTGTTTTCGCGCTGCCTAGAGCATCGCTGTCCCGCTCAAAGATAGTCCCTTTCATCTTTTTGCGGGGCATTGGGACTACATTTTCGCTCAAAGATAGTCCCTTTCATCTTTTTGCGGGGCATTGGGACTACATTGTCGCTCAAAGATAGTCTTTCTCTTAAATTGTCCGCCGTTTTGCCACTGCCAAACACAAAAAAAAGCTGCTCCCGAGGGAACAGCTTCTTTGAAATACTTCGTTGCAATAAGCGAAAATACTGATTAACGCTTTGAGAACTGTGAAGCCTTTCTTGCCTTCTTGAGACCCGGCTTCTTTCTTTCCTTCATACGTGCGTCACGTGTGAGGAATCCGTTCTCCTTAAGAACTGCCTTGTAGCTCTCTTCATCAGCTTCAACAAGAGCTCTTGCAATACCGTGACGGATTGCACCAGCCTGACCGGAGATACCGCCGCCGATAGCCTTAACGATTACGTCGAACTTATCTTCTGTCTGTGTAGCTGCGAGAGGCTGACGAACGATGAGCTTGAGTGTATCAAGACCAAAATAGTCGTCGATGCTCTTGCCGTTGATTGTGATATTGCCCTTACCGGGAACCAAACGAACGGCTGCTACTGCGTCCTTACGACGGCCTGTGCCGTAGTAATATACTTTGTTGCTTGTCTTCTTTGCTGCCATTATTACTTAGTCCTCCGATTAGAATGTGTGAACTTCGGGCTTCTGTGCTGTCTGCTCATAGTCAGGACCAGCATATACGTGAAGCTTTCTGAACATCTGACGGCCTAAAGAGTTCTTAGGGAGCATGCCCTTAACTGCGAGCTCAACTGCCTTCTCAGGGTTCTTTGCCATTAATGTGCGGTAGTCGATCTCCTTCATTCCACCCGGGAATCCAGAGTGATGACGATAAAGCTTTTCGTCAAGCTTCTTACCTGTAAGAACGATCTTAGAAGCGTTGATTACGATTACGTTATCTCCGGTATCAAGGAAAGGTGTATATGTGGGCTTGTGCTTACCTCTTAAGAGTCTAGCAACTTCTGTAGCCAAACGACCGAGAACCATGCCCTCAGCGTCGATTACGAGCCATTTCCTTTCTATTGAATCCTTGGTTGCAACATATGTACCCATGTGTCTTTCTCCTTGAAATTCATTAATATTCTTTATATTCCATAATGTCTTATAGACAAAAAAGAACAGGCCTGCTCTTTGAGCAAGCCTGCATATAATAACCGCCTATTATTGTTATGTCAACAATTTTTCTTAAAAAACTTCGATAATTCTCTTAAATTCTTCGAAAATCGCCGTTTTTCTCGATTAATCGATTATTCTTCTGTACATAATTGAGATGATCTCGCCGAAGCTGTCGCAAGAGATCTGTACAGCTGTGTTGCCTGAACGGTAAAGAAGACCGAATTCATCTTCCTGTGTAGGTGTTCCGAATACATTCTTTGCGTCGTCAAGCTTGTCACCTACGTGGAGACCGTTGCAGTCGATGAGAGAGTCTTCGATCTCTACACCATCGATAAGCTCAACGCCGTTTTCCTCGTAAGCGTATATCTTGAATCCATCGTATGTGTAGATGATATCAAGACCCTGGCCTGCGCATGAAGCACCCTCGAATTGGTCCTTCGGCTCACCAAAAGCCTTAATGACGGGAGCTGCCTCAGCACCGGGTACAACATCGTAACCCTTGTATGTGAACTTGTAGCCGCCTTCAGGAGCCTTGTTGTCAGCACCGCCTGATGTCTCAACAGAGATCTGTGTCTGTCCGCCATCGATACGTGAAGCAGCTGCTGTCTCGCCTGTTCCGTTGTTGCAGCCAGCGAAAAGTGATGCTGCAACACATAAACCCATTGTTACTGTAAGAAGTTTGATCTTTTTCATGTGTCTTTCTCCTACTATCAATTTACTTTTTATTTTCTTTTGCCTGTTCTTTTTTGTACTCAGGCGTTCCGCCTGCTCTCGTCGGCAAGATCGAGCCTCTAAAATGATGGTGAGAATCACCAATCTTACTGTCTGTCATCTTAAAGAACGGAGCCCAGTGATATCTGTACAACGTCGAATCACAATGATACCACTTACCGCCCAGTTTTACGAGATTCCAGTAATGGCCGCTCCACTTCATCGGATACCGTCGTACCATCATGTTAGGTATACCGGCAACATCCAAAAGGATCTTAGTGGTGCAGAAGTATCCGAAGCAGTCACCCGATCTCTGGGTTAATGCTCTGTAGACAGCTGCTTCGAAAGACTGCTGTCCGCGGACGTTCATATAGAAAACGTTATCGTGAACATAATTGACTATATTCCTTGCCGTCTCAGTATCATTCCTGCCCTTGAGACGCTTAACGAGTTTTCTGGCCATGCTGTAGATCTCATTATGGCGTCTGGAATCCCATAATCCGCCGGCACCGAGTCTGCTGTTGCTTACCTTTACCTTTGAGATGAAGACATGGGCAACCTGCTTTCTCATATTGCCTGCAGAATCCGCAGTTTTATAAACGATCTCATATGTTCCGACCTTACCGATCTGAACCTTTGAATCGTCGATGTCCATTTTCGGATCAACATCATAGTCATCCTTAACTGAGATGCCTTCGAAGTAATCGATTACGACATCTTTTGAGTTATCTACATAAAAGTCGTGAATGCCATAGAAGACCGGCGCGTTATGGTCATCTGTGATATGGAAAGGAACATCTATTATAGTCTTGTTGTCATACCAGTCAGTAACTTCAACAGGGACCATATAATCGCCTGCGATCTCGATATCGGGTGTGCCGTGCTGATACTCAACCTTTGCCACGCCTGAAAGGTCATATAAGAATCCTACACAATCAGAAGCCTTTGGCCACTTGGTCCTTGCATACATTTCTTTCGGCAGAGCAACTCCGCGGGGACCTGTATGATCCTCGATCTTAAGAGTAACTGTATTCTCGAACATCTCTCCGTACTGGACGGCAAGCTGATATACAGCAGGAACCTTTGTATCAATAGTGGATATATCTGTAAGGAACTTTGCATCAGCAGGACAGTCATTGAAAAAGTCTTCAATGCTAATCCTGTCGCCAGCTTCGATCGAGACCTCTTTTACAAGGTTGTTGTTAGCATCCATTATCGTAAAAACAACTGATATAACGATAATGGCGGCACAGTATATGAATGCTGCTATTTTTGCTGCTACTTTGTACATACCTTTCTTGTCTTTACCTTTCGTTCTTATTCCTTATTCCATTCGTTTACTATCCCGTAATTATCACTCTTCCCCGGAAGGTGCCTGTGTTGGAGTCGGCTTGGGCGTTGCTGTAGGCTTAGGTGTCGCAGTTGCCGGTACCGGAGTAGGTGTTGGTGTTGGCTTATCCTCTGCCGGTGTAGGCGTAGCCGGAACCGGTGTGGGTGTAGGATCATCCGGTTTCTGAACTGTCGTCGGAGTAGCCGGTGCATTTGTCGGCTTTGCAGGATCTGTTGTAGGTGTAGGACCTGCTGTCGGTGTCGGCGTTGAAGTAGGATTGTTCGGATCCGGCGTAGGTGTTGCAGTAGGTGTCGGAGTCGGCGTATCCGATGGCTTAAATTCCTTGGAACCGCCGGCACGTTCAGGATACTTATAACCATCGTATCTATGGTACTTATCGTTGATCTGCTTATCCGTGCACATGAACCAGCCCTGGAGATGGTAGCCGTATCTTGTGGCATCACAGTGATACCATGCACCGTTGAGCTTTACAAGGTTCCACATATGAAGTGAGCCGGAACTTGCTTTTCGCTGGATCTTCATATTCGGAATACCCGCAATATCAAGAAGCATCTTCATGCATGCGTAATAAACATAGCAGTCACCACTGTGTCTTGTGAATCCTCTGTAAGCGGCACCTTCATATGTCTGTGTTCCGCGGATCCTCTGATACCAGATGTTATTGTGGACATAATCGAAAATAGCTCTTGCCGTGGCAACATCAGTGCCTTTCTTCATGCCGTAATCTTTAAAGATCTTATTGGCGATCTCCTTTGCTGTTCCGGAATATCCACCGCCGGTATTTTTCTTCTTGGAGCCATCCTTGGGCAGAGTAACTGTAACAGTCGTCGTCTCGTAGCAGATATTACCGCTTACGTCGATTGCCTTATAAATGATCTCATAAACGCCGTTCTTGGAATAATCGACCTTGGAATCATCTACTCTGATAAGAGGGTCTTTATCGTAATCATCCGTGACACTGACACCGACATAGAAATCGAGTCCGTCAGGATCTCCGTCACTCTCTAAAGGCTTGATACCTGTAATGACAGGTGCGGTATGGTCATCGATAACACTGAAAGGAACGCTTATCTCAGCAACATTGCTGTAAATGTCAGAGACAAGCACTATGACATTAAAATCTCCTGTGCCGTTGTTCTTCGGGAGCTCGTCTTTAAAGTTTACGGATGCAATTCCGGAAAGGTCATAAAGCTCTGTAACGCAGTCTGTTGCCTCAGGCCACTTAGCCTGTGTGAATTGGGTCTGCGGAACAGCTACAGCAGTAGGTGCCGTATGATCTTCGATCCTTAAAGTAACATTCTCTGCGAAGAATTCACCGTAGCCTACCTTGAGCATGTACACAGCAGGGGTCTTAGTATCGATCGCTGATACATCCGTAAGGAACTTCGCATCCGCAGGACATGTCTTGAAAAAGTCCTCGATCTTGATCTCTGAACCTGCTTCAATAACGACGTCTCTTTTCAGATTGTCTTTGCCGGAATAAAGGAATGCAACAGCTGCGCCTGCAAGGATCAATGCAGCGCAGATAACCACTGCGGCAATAACTGCGCCGAGTTTTTTCTTCTGCTTCTTCGGCTTGGTATGCATTACCTCAATATTATCAAGATCCGCAATAACGACATTTCTGGTCTTCGGACTTGTAAATTCAAACTGTTCCTGATTGCTATGATGTTTCATTTCTTACCTTTGCGTTTATCTTATTCTTCTGTTTTCGGATCCTCAGGTTTGGGATCTGTAGGTTTTGGTGTATTGGTTGCCGTTTTTTCAGTAGGCTTGGGTATGCTTGTCGGCTTCGGTGTATTGGTCGGAGTCGGCGTTGCAGGGACCGGTGTAGCTGTAGCCGTAGGCTTAGGTGTCTCCTGTGCCTGTGTTGTAGGCGTAGGCTTTGAAGGTACTGCTGTCGGCGTTGCCGTAGGTGCTGCCGTTACCGTTGCTGTAGGCTTGGGTGCAGTCGTTGCAGTAGGCTTCGGAGCAGGAGTGTTCGTGGCAGTGACCTTCGGTGTAGGCGTATTCGTAGGCTTGAAGTCCTTGGATCCGCCGGCACGTGCAGGATAGAGCTTTCCGTTAAAGTGATGGTATTTGTCGTTGATCTGCTTGTCAGTGCACATGAAGTAGATTGTTCTTCTGTGTCTGAAAACAGTCGCGTCGCAGTGATACCACTGACCGTTAAGCTTAACAAGATTCCAGTAATGGTTGCTTCTTGTAACGGGATATCTCTTGACCATCATGTTGGGTATGCCGGCCTGATCGAGCAGCATCTTGCAGCATGCATAGTAGACATAACAGTCACCGCTTCTTCTGGAAAATCCCCTGTAAGCTGCAGCTTCAAGAGAAAGCTTACCTCTTACATGTGTGTAATAGATATTGCTGTGTACCCAGTTAAAGATGGCTCTTGCTGTCTCGACCTGGTTCTTTCTCCAAAGACCTGCCATGATCTTACCTGCAAGTCTCTTTGCTTCGCTCTTCTTGCCGCTTCCGCCGCCTGTATGTCCGCTGACCTGACCTGCAGCATTATTGCTGTTAACAACCGTGCCGGTTGTCTTCTTGGCAGCCTTCTTAGCTGTCTTAACAGGCTTCTTGATCTTGAGTTCAGTCTCAACAGTCTGAACATTTCCCGCCTTGTCGACACCTTCATACTTGACGATGTATGTTCCGGCCTTGCCGTAATCAACTTCGGAATCATCGATCTTGATGACCGGATCTTCATCGTGATCGTCAGTGATGGTAACGTTATCGAAAAAGTCAGGTTCTTCTTCGTCAATGACCATCTCAAGAGCATGAACACCTTTGATCTCGGGTGCCTTCTTATCATCGATGACTTCGAAAGGAACTGCCACAGATGCCGTATTGCCGTATACATCAGTTACAGCTACAGGTACATCGTAGTTTCCGCCTTCCTTGAATACAGGCTCAGATTCAAACTCCACCTTGGCGATGCCGGAAAGGTCATAAAGATAGCCGACGCAGTCAGCAGCATCAGGTGCCTTCCATGTCGTGTAAAGAGACTTGGGAAGAGCTACTGCTCTGGGAGCTGTGTGATCTTCGATCCTGAGAATAACATCCTTTTCAAAAGCCTCGTCATAGAAGACCTTGAGCTGGTATACAGCAGGCTCTGCCGTATCGATTGAAGCCACGTCTGTCATGAACTTGGCGTCTGAAGGACAACTCTCGAAAAAATCCTGGATCTTAATTCTGGATCCGGCCTCAATGATGACCTCTTTTCTGAGGTTCCTGTCGGCATCACGGATGGTGAACAAAACTGATGCCACAACAATAGCGGCACAGTATATGAAAGCTCCGATTTTTCCGATCATCTTATACATGACTTTATTATTTTAAGCGTATAGAGTAATTGTCAAGAAATACTTAACACAAGTTATTGTTCGGGTTCAGTTGTGGGTTTTGGTGCTTCTGTCGGTTTGGTTACCGGCACAGAAGTCGGCTGAACCGGCGCCTCTGTAGGCGTCGGAACAGGCGTGGATGTTACCTGCGGCTGCTGGCTCTCTGTGGGAGTTGCCACAGGTGCTGAAGTAGGCGTAGGCTGACTTGCCTGAGACGTCGGAGTGGGCGTCTTTGAAGGCTCAGCTGTAGGCTCCGGCGGTGTAGTTACAACAGGTGTCGGAGTAGCTTCCGGTTCATCCGTAGGAACGGGTGTCGGTGATGCAAATGCCGTGGAACCTCCTGCACGAGCAGGATAAAGCGCTCCGTTGAAGTTGTGATATCTGTCTGCGATCTGCTTATCCGTGCACATGAACCAGATACCGGGATGGTCGCTGTAGCCTTCAGTAGCATCGCAGTGATACCACTGTCCATTAAGCTTAACGAGCAGCCAGAAATGTACCTGTCCGTTGCGTGGAGGATAACGGTCGACTCTCATATTCTCGATTCCTGCAAGATCAAGAAGCATCTTACAGCAGGAATAGTAAACGAAGCAGTCGCCGCTGTGCTTTGTAAAGCCTCTGTAGGCAGCATGTTCGTATACACGTTTGCCTGAAAGGATCCTGAACCAGAGGTTGTCATGGACCCAGTTGAAAATGGCTCTGGCAGTCTCGACATCGTTTCCTCTGTAAAGGCCCTTCATGACCTTTTTCGCGATGGCATAAGGATCACCGTCACCTACATAGTAAGTTCCGTTATCCTTGCTCTTTGTCTGGTTGGAACCGGCTTCCGCAGGGAGGGTAACCTTTACATTTGCTTCAGCCGTTGAAATGTTGCCGGCCTTGTCCATCGCCTTGTAAACGACCTTGTATGTTCCGACCTTGGTGTAATCGACTCCCGAATCGTCAAATGAGACTCTCGGCTCGGGGTCGTAATTGTCAGTTACCGTTATGCCTTCAAGGTAGTCGATGGCACCCGGGTTGCCCTGTACTTCGAAGTCGTGAAGACCGCCTATTTCAGGGCCTGTCGAGTCATTGACCATCGTAAATTTAACAAGAAGTATCGCACTGTTGCCATAGACATCCGTAAGCACTACAGGCACATCGTAAGTACCGTCTGCAGTAAATTCAGGAGTGCCGTCTTTATACTCGATCTTCGCAACACCCGAGAAGTCATAAGCATCAGTAATACATTCGCTTGCTTCAGGAATCCTCCAGCCTGTGTATATTGTCACAGGCACGGGATTTCCCGTAGGCGGAGTGTGGTCCTCCACCCTGAGGACTACATCATCGTCTCTTTTGTCGTGATGGATCCTCAGCTGGTATACCGCTGGTGTCCTTGTGTCGATTCCCGATACGTCAGTCAGGAAAGCCGCATCTTCAGGCACAGTGTCGAAAAAAGCGTCGATCGAGACCGGCGAACCGACCTCGATCACTGCTTCTTTCTTGAAATTACCGAATTTGTTGCAGGCCGCGATAACTGCCGCCAAGCATAAAACTGCTAAGCAGGAGCAGATGCACAAGCCTTTTTTAGACATTTTCTTTCCCATTTTTAATAATCCCCAAATAAGCCAGTTATTTATCCGTCTGTTTTCTTATACGGGAAGCCTGACTTGATCTTTCCGCTGTAAACATCAATATATTTCTGCACTGATTTTGTCGCTCGTGCAGGATACTTGGATTTATCAAACTTATGATCAGTAGGCGCCTTAGCAATCTCGCTGTCTGTCATCATGAAGCAGAAATATGCCTTCGGCGTGTAATTGTTGAAGTATTTCTGAGCATCGCAGTGATACCACTCACCATTGAGTTTTACCAAAGCCCAATAATGGAAATTCTGATAAGAATTTGATCTCTTTCTTACGACGCAGACATTCTCAATACCTTCAACATCGAGCATCGCCTTGCAGACAGCCCATGTTCCGTAGCAGGACGAATAACGCTTTGTGAAAGTATTGATCGCAGCGACTGCCCAGTTCTCATAAGTACGGGTCCTGATAATGAATGAAATGTTGTTGTGTACCCAATAGAAGATCTTCATTGCCTTAACAACATCTGTATCAGTAGACTTAAGGATCTTCTTGTTGATGTCTCTGGCCATCTTGTATGCCTTCTCTTCGTAGGCTTGTACAGTGGCATTGGATTCTCCGGCTCTCTTGGTGGTAACTACATGGACCTTAACAGTAACCTCTGTGGTATTTCCGACATCATCTGTAGCCTTATAGATAAGGTCGTAATCGCCGATCTTCTTAAGGTCAACCTTGGAATTGTCGATCTCAAGAACAGGGTTAGGTGCATGGTCGTCAATAACCGTAATTCCGTCTCTGTAAGAGATGGAATCAACCTTTCCTACGACGACATCGATATCATGAGTTCCGATGATGGCAGGAGCTTCTGTATCCTTGATGATACGGAAAGGAACATCAACAACAGATGAGTTTCCGGATGTATCTGTAAGTCTGACACCGATCATGAAGTCGCCGCCTTCTGACAGATTCGGCTCACCCTTGTCGTAGGTGCATGTAACTGCTGTAAGATCGAAGATATCCTTTACGATCGTATCCGGAGCAGGTGCCGCACCTGCGTACATTCTTGTAGGAACGGGCTTGCCGGTCGGAGCTGTACGGTCAACGACATTAAGCATAGAGTGAACAACGTGACCGCCGCAGTCGATGGCAATGTCATATGACGCGAGCTGACCGGGATCGATCGCATCAACATTAGTAATGAACTTGGTGTTCGGGGGCATGTTCGTGAAGAACTGATCAAGTGTTACCGGATGGCCGTACTCGACAGTAACCTCTTTTACAACGCTGTTCTCTATGTTATTAACGAACTTGTTGTACAGGAAATAAGCCCCTACAAAGCCTAATAAGGCTCCTGCGACTATTGGCATGAATACCAGTCCCAAAAACCTTATTATGCTGAATTTATTTCTTTTTCCAGTGCGTGTCATGCTAAGTCAGTTGAAAAATAAACGATGCTTGTTACAACGTTGCTCTCATTAACTTCGAACTGAATGAATGACGTACCCTTTGTGTAGATGAGGATAGCATCTGTTGACTTCTCAGCCTCAGGCTCGCCGTAAACTGCCTTAACCTGATCAACTGTGTTGCCGATGTAAACGCCCTCTGCTGTCTGAACTGTATCATCGCAAAGCATAACGTACATAACCTTGCACTCGCCGGACTTGTCATCGATAGGGTGTGAAACAACCTGGAATGAACCGCCCTTGAAAACATAAACATAGTCAAGACCCTGACCTGCGCAGGAAGCCTGCTGTGTCATTTCATATTCATTGCTGTCGAACTTTGTCTCATCGAAAGCAGCGCTGCAGATGATGTCAACGCCCTTGTATGTGAACTTGAAGTTGCTGTTTGCCGCATTCTTATCAATGTCGGCAACATCAATAGTCTCGTTAGCACCCTTGCTGTTCTGAGCCTGTGTGGAAACAACATTAACGTCTGAAGATACAGGCTGAGCCTGGTTGTTACAAGCGCAAAGAGCTGCGCCGGCTATGCTTAAGCTCATTACGAGAGCTGCTGCTTTTGTAAACTTCATGGTAGTAATCCTCCATATTTTGTTCATCGTAGTCGTCTAAACACTGGAATAATAATACACTAAGCATCCATTCCGCATGATACAAAAATATGGAAAAACGGCGGTAAAATTTACTGTAATATGCCTAATTATATATATGAGGCCTTGTCAGTTCTCGATGGCGTTGGCTCCGTAACTTCTGAGTTCACCATACTGCTCGAGCTCTCTTAACTGGTCATCTCTCATGAAGTTATAGAACTTAATATCCTTCTCATATTCAGCCGCAACAGCAGGAACCGTCCTGTAATCTGTGAGCTGATAATTCTCTGTCAGATATTTGCCAAAATACACACTGAGCTTCTCAGCGCCATAGATATTGAGGTGGAGACCCTTGTCATAAGTGTCCTTCTTCATATCAATGCCCATATCATCTGCATAATCGCAGAAATTGATATATGTAAGGCCGTACTTGGCAGCATATTCTTCGATGTTCTTGTCCCACTGTTCATACCAGCCGTACTCGATAGGAGCGCGGACAAGCAGGAGCTGGATCCCCTTTTCTTCGCAGAGAAGTCTTATCTGGTCCAAATAGTACATAGCATTGTCACCGAAGCGGTAACTGATCTTCGGGGGCATCTTGGGAAGTGTACCCATAGGGTTAACATCACAGCGCATATAGTAACCGTTGTGAGATGTGATGTCCTTTGTAAACACATGCTCGAAATCAGTCTTTGTAAGCTTGTCCCATCTGTCATGGTATCTGAGGATCGGGAAAACATAAGACGCAAATGTCTCACCCTTTGTCATGGATGAATTAATGGCATCGACCTTGTCCTTTGACCATCTCATACCATCAAGTGTCATTCTGTTATATGCCTCTTTGCGGGGCACATCGTGCTGCATATTATGAATGGACAATACAACAACCTTGGGCGTCTCTGTCCTAAGAACATCTTTCAAAAGATAATATGTCTGGTTGATGTACTGTTCGCCTGAACCTCTGATATATGCAGAGATACCGTATTCCTGATACATCTTGACCGGTGAATAGCTCTCATATGCATCACAGTCACCGAAAATAATAACATCATGAGGGACTTTTTCCTTGTAGTACTCCTCAGTAAAAGAGCCTTCGATAACACCCTTCTGGTACTTGGGCATAAAGAGTCTCTGGACGAACCAGAATATGCCAAAAGAGAGCGCCAGTAAGACCAGCGCTGTGATGATTTTTGTTATTGATCTTGATTCTTTTGTCTTCGCCATTACATTGCCTTCTTAAGACGGCGGAAGTCGCCTAAAGCCTTCCAGCCGATCTTTACGATCTTCTTGATGTTGATGGAGTTGGTACCACCCTGACGGGGCCTGAATGTTACCTCACGGAAAGCATACTCCTCGCCGTAGTGTACAAAGTAAGTGGTCATCATAATGTTCGGCAGGTTGTAATCCTTGTCGAGCTTGGGGAGATACTTCGCAACCGTCTTGGCGTCCATGAGACGGAAAGGTGCGTTTGCATCCGGAACCTTAACCTTGAAGTAGAGCTTTAAAAGGAAACAGACGACCTTCTCTACAAAAGCTCTGTCCTTACCGTCTCCCCTGACAACTCTGTGTCCGAAGATTCCCTTATATCCGTGGCGCATCTGCCAGAATGCATCAAATTCAGAAGGCAGAGTCTGTCCGTCTGAATCTGTCTGGAAGATGAAATCAGCACCCTTGTTGATAGCGTAATCATAAAGCGCGATCACCTTAGGTCCATGCTGCTTGCCTGTATCAGATAAGATCTCAAGCTGGGGGTGGTCCTTCTTGAAATTCTCAAGAAGTTCATGAGTCCTGTCCTGGCTTCCGCTGTCTGCGATAACAAGTCTTGAAGCAGGATCCTTACCCTCAAGGATCGGATACCATGAAGTAACGACATCGAGAATATTGTCCTCTTCGTTATAAGCCGGCATTACGATGTACAAAATATCCATGGTTTATTCCTCCGATATATTCTTGCGCTCTGCCACAAAGTAACGCGGGCGCTGCTTGGTCTCAAGATAGATCTTTCCGATGTATTCACCGATAACTCCGAGGCTTATCATCTGTATTCCCGCAACAAAGCAGAGGATACATGTGGTTGATGCCCAGCCGTCGACGAAATTACCGGAAATGACCGATACCAAAACATAAATGATACCGACAAAACTCAAAAATGCAACGATGAGGCCCAAAATGGTTATCAGCCTCAATGGCCTTACCGAGAAAGAGGTTATGCCGTCTATAGCAAGGGATAACATCTTGGACAGAGGATAATGAGTGGTTCCGGCTTCACGCTCGGCTCTGGAATAGTACACTACCGACTGCTTGAATCCCAGCTGGGGAATAATGCCTCTCAGGAAGAGATTGACCTCGCTGTAGCCTTCAAGCGCATTGAGAACTCTTGAACTCATGAGTCTGTAATCTGCGTGATCCGGAATTATATCAACTCCCATGGCTTTGAGCACTTTGTAATAAGACTGTGCTGTTGTCCTCTTGAACCAGGAATCTGTGGATCTGTCATTTCTGACACCGTAAACGATCTCGTTACCCTTGGCATATTCATCCACCATCTGACCTATTGCATTGATGTCATCCTGACCGTCACAATCCATGGAGATGGTGATGTCGGCAAACTTCTTGGCTTCCATAAGACCCGCTATAAGGGCGTTCTGATGGCCTCTGTTGCGCGAGAGCGATATGGCACAGTATCTTTCATTCTCATCGCAAAGGGAGCAAAGGATATCCCATGTAGTGTCTTTGCTGCCGTCATTAACGAACATTACACGGCTGTCACCGCTTATCTTGCCTGCATCAACAAGCTCGTCCAGTTTTGCTTTGAACTTGCCGCTGGTGATAGGCAGAACCTGCTCTTCGTTATAGCAAGGAATAACAAGATAAAGTACAGGTGTCATCAATTAAGCTCCCCGAAAATAATATTTTTAAAAGTATAGCATAAATCAGGCAGCTTTAATCTTGTGGTTCTTATAATCTATGCGTTTTTGGACAGATTCCGTCGCACTTTCAGGGAAAGCTTTCTGCTTGAACTGGAAACCGTTCCATCCGTCATGCCAGAAATCCAGAAGTTCCTTTGTCGTATACATGAAGAAATAGCTGTCGTAGTTCTGGCGCCAGGTGGCATCACAGTGGTACCACTGGCCGTTTATCTTTACGTAATTCCAGAAGTGCGTGGCTGTCTGGTACGGGTAGCGTTCGATCGTCATGTTCTCGATACCGGCCACATCGAGGAGCGCCCTTACAGCGCAGGCGGTTGAGTAGCAGTTGCCTGTTCTTTTCGTAAACGCATTATATGCAGCTTCCGTCCAGGAGCGGCTCCTTGTCCTGAGGATGAATCTGATGTTATATCTGCACCACCAGACGATCTGGAGAGCCACCTCTTCTTCAGTCATGCCGGGTTCGATGATCTGTTCAAGGATCTTTTTCGCTTCCGCATATACAACATCTGGCTCCACATATCCGGCAGGCTTCTTGGATATCTTGATCTTTACCTTTACGGAAGTCTGATTGCCCGAAAAGTCTGTCGCGGTATAGACGACATCATATTTACCGGGTTTGTTTATATTGACGGCTGAAGTGTCGATATCAAGCGAAGGCGCTTCATCGTAATCGTCCTTTATCAGGATGTTTCCCCTGTAAGTGATCGAATTCCCGATATAACCCGTAAGATCCTGATAGCCAGTGATCACAGGCGCGGTGGTGTCCTTGGTCACATCAAAAGGGACCGCTACGACAGTCTCGTTGCCTGAAGCATCGGTAAGAAGCGCATATGCCATGAACTTTCCGCCGTCTGACATATCCGGGAATTCTTTCCAAGTAACAGTTACATCAGTGACGTCTTTGACATTGGTTACACACGCCGCAGGATCAGGTGCATCCTGACCTGCAAATGTGTTCTGCAGCACACCGTCGCCCGTAGGTGCAACCGTATCTTTTATCACAAGCCTGCAGGGAAAATTCTTTCCATACATTCCGATATTGAAATTAACAGTCTGGGGCAGGCTGGTATTTACTTCGTCAAAATTCAGATTGCATGACACAAACCTTTCTATTGCAGGCGTGTCTTTGAAATACATCTTAAGCTCAGGCTTTGCCGTGCCGGCTTCTATGGTGTTTTCCGGTATCAAAAGTTCCCATTCTTTATTCAGGAATGAATAGATAAAAGCTGCTGCGACCACGACCAGCAGAACAGCGACACCTATTATGAAAGGCTTAACAAGACTGATCTGCGGAGCAGGCTTTGACGGTGCCTTTTTTGCAGCAATGTTATGGTTATGGCTTCTCGGCTTTTGAGGCTGCATCGGAGGCCTTTGCTGTGGTCTCTTCTGTACAGGTCTCTGCCCTGCATTAACTGGCCTTTGAGCCTGCTTTTGAACCGGTCTTTTATTGGGAGCCTGAGATGATCTTTGGACAGGTCTTTGAACTGTTGTCTTCTTAGGAGCATTAGCGGAGTTGACGGGATGGTTAACTGGTCTTTTAACCTGCGGATTCTGATTCCGCACGATTGGCTTATTGTTATTGCCGTCAACTGTTTTCTTCATACTACTTCTTTATGCTGTGTCCAGCGTAATTGATCTTCTTTTGTACCGACTTAGTAGCCGACTTAGGATACTTGTTCTCCTTAAAATTATACCCATTCCAGCCGTTATGCCAAAAGTTCTTTAATTCTTTTGTCGTATACATGAAGAAATAGCTGTTGTATTTGATTCTCGGAGTGGAGTCACAGTGGTACCATTCGCCGTTGATCTTGATGTAGTTCCAGTAGTGCGGATGGTAGATATAAGGCTCTCTCTTAATGATCATGTTCTCGATTCCTGCCGCATCGAAAAGTGCCTTTGCCGTCATAGCAAAGTTGTAGCAGTTGCCGCGTCTCTTGGTAAGTCCGTCATATGCTGCTCTTGTCCAGGAAGAGTTGTCTGCAGTGCCAACATAGTTGATGTTATATCTTACCCACCATGTGATCTGGATAGCCTTCTCCATATCAGTCATGTTGGCTTTGACGATCTTCTTGAGGACTTTCTTGGCTTCAGCCTCTACCTTCTCAGGCTCCACATAAGTCTTAGGCTTTTTCTTAAGCGTAAGCTTTATCTCGACTTCAGTGGAGTTGCCTGTAAAGTCAGTTGCCCTGTATGTAACAACATAAGTTCCAGCCTTCTTAAGGTCAACTTTGCTCGTATCGATCTCAAGATTCGGATTCTTGTCTATATCATCGGTTACGGTAACACCGTCTCTGTATTTGATCGTATCACCGATCATGGCAGATATATTCTTGGTGCCTTCGATGACAGGAGCTATAGAGTCCCTTGTTACCATGAAAGGAACTTCTACTATTGTCTCATTGCCTGACGCGTCAGTAACGGATGCCTTGGCGATGATATTGCCGCCTGCGGATATATCCGGTACGTCTTTCCATTTGATCGTGACATCAGTCAGGTCGCTTACATTCTTAACGCAGTTTTCGACAGGAGGTATCTCATCTACTGAGAACATCGTCTGAGGAACGGCTTCAGCCACAGGCGGAGTCGTATCAACGATATTAAGCACACAAGGGAAATTCGTGCCGTACATCCTGATATTGAATCGTATCGTCTGAGGGAGCTGGTAATTTACTGCCGTAAAATCGAGGTTGCAGGACACATATTCCTTGAACTTCGGCTCACCCTTGATAAACATCTGAAGATTTGCAGAAGAACCTGCCTCAACCGAATTCTCGTAAACGATAAGTCCGGTATCTTCGGTATAGATATTGATAGCCCATACTGCAGCTGCGCCTACCAAGATAACGATCAGAAGAATAATAAGATAAGGGATGAGGCTATGCCTCTTTTTCTCTTTCTTCTCCCTGCGGGCACGCGGAGCACGTTCGTTTACTGCTTCTTCCTCTTCTGACTCATCATCTTCAATGTCATTAACATATTCGACGCCATCATATTCAGAGTCTTCCAATTCAGATCCGTCATATTCTTCCTCTTTGATATCCGCTTCTTCGGTCTTGGGTTCTTCGTACTTGAACTCCTCGAACTCAGATTCTTTCTTCACGCCCTTATGCTCAACACTTAAAGGAGCCACATGACGCGGAACAGCTATATTCTGAGGTACGGTAACAACTGCATTTGCAGGCTGGCCCGGACGGTGCGGAACAGGCATACCCGGAGTAAGATGTCTCACCTGACGCTGGGGAACAGCCATTCTCATCTCAGGGATCTGAGAAGGATCAACAGGAGCCTTAGGTCTCGCTGCCACATTGGGTGCGGGTTCTTGAGGCATCTGCATCTTCGGAACAGGCTGAGGCTGGACGGGACGCTGAGGCATCTGAGGTCTTGCCGCCTGAACAGGCTTAGCAGGCATCGGCTGTCTGATATTAACATTCTGAGCAGAGCGCTGAACCATCTGCTGTCTTACATTAGGATTCTGCGCCTGTCTTGGAGGCATAGGCCTTTTCGCATTCTGGACAGGCATCTGATTTACAGGTCTTCTTACATTCTGGTAAGGGGCTTCACGTCTTAACTGAGCCACTTCCTGACGCACCTGCTGGCGTTCCTGGGCAGCCTGACGGTTTACAGCCTTATTGATGGCTGCAAGATCGCCTGATTTAATGTTGGATTGTCTTGCTCCCTGATCAGGGAACTCAAAATCTTTCATCTGACCGTCCTCTTAACGTTCCGGATAGTTTCCGGTGAAGCAGGCGTCACAATATCTGAAATCATCGCCGCCAAGCATCACATCCAGATCTTCCGGTTCGAGATATCCTAATGAATCAGCGCCTATTATGCCACAAATCTCAGGTATTGTATGCTGACAAGCGATCAAATTATCTTCGTCAGGCACATCAGTGCCGTAGTAACAGGGATGCATGAACGGCGGAGAACTGATCCTTACATGGACCTCTGTGGCTCCCGCATTTCTAAGCATATTGACCTGATTGGCAATAGTATTTCCTCTTACGATCGAATCATCGATGATCACTACACGCTTGCCTTTTACGACTGATGAGATCGGATTGAGCTTGATCTTTACAGCCTGTTGGCGCTGTTCCTGTGAGGGCTTGATAAATGTTCTGCCTACATAGGAGTTCTTAACGAATCCCTTCTCGTAGGCGATTCCCGACTCGGCGGCAAAGCCCAGTGCCGCATCTATTCCTGACTCGGGAACACCGATTACTATGTCGCAGTCGCAAGGGTGTTTTCTTGCAAGGATCCTGCCGGCTTCTCTTCTTGCCTCTGCAACAGAGATCCCGTCAATGACAGAATCAGGTCTTGCAAAATAGATATATTCGAAAACACACTTCTTCATGGGACGTACAATTCCAGAATCGATAGATCTTATATCACCGTTCTCCACGATGACGATCTCGCCGGGCTTGATATCTCTTATGAATTCAGCACCTACGGCTTCTAATGCGCATGTCTCGGAACAGAAGATGACCGCGTCATCTAATTTACCCATTACGAGAGGTTTTAAGCCGAAAGGATCTCTTGCTGCGATGAGTTTTCTCGGACTCATGACAAGAAGTGCATATCCGCCTTTTATCATTCCCATGACTTCCTTAACGGCTTCTTCAACCGAAGGATTAGAAGATCTCTTCTGTGCTATGAGATATGCAATGACCTCCGAATCGGTGGTCGTGTGGAAGATAGCGCCCCTGTCCTCAAGCTCACGCTTAAGCTCAAACGCATTTGTAAGATTTCCGTTGTGTGCTATGGAAAGTGTACCCTTGGAATACTGGGTGACGATGGGCTGGGCATTCTCCGGAACGCTTCCGCCCGCTGTGGAATATCTGACGTGACCTATGGCGATATCGCCCTTGAGGCTCTTGATCTTGTCGCTGCTTAAAACATCGCTGACAAGTCCCATGCCCTTGATGCATTCAATAGAAGCGTCATCATTTGTAGCAATACCACAACTCTCCTGTCCCCTGTGCTGGAGACTGAAAAGTCCGTAATAAACATCACTGGCGCAGTACTTGCTGCCGTGAATTCCAAATATTCCGCATTCCTCGTGTATGGCCATGTGTAGATTTTAACATCAAGATTGTGTACACATATGCGGTAAAATGTCTGTATTTTATTGTCAACTATATGTCTTGTCTTGGATATAACAACAAGGGAAATCCGGAATTGGTAGTAGAATAGTATCGTTATGGAAAACCTGTTTGAGAACTGCAATCTTTGTCCGAGGCGCTGCGGCGCTGACAGAACAGCCGGCAAGACCGGCTTTTGCAGGATGCCCGGCGAACCTCTGGTAAACCTTATTAAGCTCCATTACGGTGAAGAACCGGTTATTTCCGGAAACAAAGGAAGCGGCACCGTGTTCTTCGAAGGCTGCAGTCTGGGCTGCATATTCTGCCAGAACTATATGATCTCAAGAGGTCCTACAGGCAGAGGCAAAAAGATGGATGCAAGAGAACTTGCTGATGCATATCTGTCTTTGGAAGAATCAGGGGCTCACAACATCAATCTGGTAACCCCGATGCATTTCGCACCTGTTGTTGCTAATTCAATCGAAAAAGCAAAGCTCTCCGGACTTAAGATACCTGTCGCGGTCAACTGCTCCGGGTACGATCTGGTATCAACGCTTAGGCTTTTCGACGGGCTCGTAGATATCTACATGCCTGATATGAAATACTTCTCATCAAAGTTCTCATCCGCATACTCCAATGCACCTGACTACTTCAGTGTCTGCTGCAGCGCGGTAGATGAGATGTTTAAGCAGACGGGCAGTATCGTTATGGGCGAAGACGGACTTCTTAAAAGAGGCGTTATCGTAAGGCATCTGATACTGCCTGGAGGACTTTTCGATTCCAAGCACATAATCGATTATCTGACTTCAAGATATGGCAATAAGATCTTTATAAGTCTCATGAGCCAGTACACTCCGATGCCGTCATGCACAGGCAAGCTTGCGGAAAAGCCATCGAAAAGAACATGTGAGAGCCTGTCGGATTACCTCGCGTCGAAGGGCCAGACAAACGCATTTATCCAGGAGTATGAATCATCCGGAAATGAAATGATCCCGGACTTTCTTACGTAATCCGGGATCATCTTGAATTTACTCGTAACAGATCTTAAAGGATCTCTTCGATCAACTCTTCAAGCTTGGGAGCAGGCACAAAACCCAAAGATTCATTTACCACCTCACCGCCTCTGAAGATCTTAACAGCAGGAATGCTCTCGACAGAATACTTTTCTGCAAATGCAGTAAAATCATCGACGTTATATTTGCATACCTTAAGCTTGCCGTCGTACTTTTCAGCAAGAGAAGAGATGACGGGGCCGAGCATCTTGCAGGGACCGCACCAGGGCGCCCAGAAATCGACCAGGACCGGAATATCACTTCCCAAAACTTCTGCTTCAAAATTGTCGTCATTTAATGTGATCTCAGCCATAACAATCTCCTTTAGTTATTCTTTTTGTCTTCGTTACCACAAGCTTTGCCCTTCTCAATGCAGCATTCCGCGCCTTCACAAACCCTGTAATTACCGCCTTCGATGCATAAGATCTTTCCGTTGATGACAGCGTCTGCGATCTTATATCTTGCCGATTCGTATATCTCTGTGACCGTTGTCCTGGAGATATCCATCTTGGCCGCACACTCTTCGTGAGTCATTTTCTGATAATCCACATGGCGGATGACTTCGTACTCTTCGATGGTGAGGACCGAGGCTTCGTGCCCATCCGCTCCGGTCGGAACAAATCTCGTGTATTTGGGCTCCTCACATACTCTTCTGACTCTTACAGGCCTTGGCATCTTTATCACTCCTGATAAAAAAGACATATGCCGCGTTTACGGCATATGTCAATTATAACACTATACTATCCGAAAACCCAGCAGGTCAGATCTCTTCGCCCAAAGACTCAAGATATTGGCCATAATTGGTCTTTGACATGGAGTGTGCGATCTCAAGGAACTGGTCCTTTTCGATCCATTTATTGTGCCATGAGATCTCCTCGAGACAGCCGATCATGCGGCCTGAACGCTGAGCTGCCCTGATCTGGCCGGCAGCTTCATAAAGGCTGTCCGGGTTACCTGCGTCAAACCAGGAGAACTCCTTGCCCAAAGGAATGACATGAAGCTTTCCTCTCTTAAGATACTCTTCATTAACAGAAGTGATCTCAAGCTCGCCTCTTGCTGAAGGCTGGATATTGGCAGCGATATTAACGACATCGTTATCGTAGAAATAAAGACCCGGAACGATGTAATTTGACTTGGGATGTCTGGGCTTCTCTTCAATGGAGACTGCCTTGCCGTCTGCATCAAATTCAACAACACCAAAGGCTCTTGGATCAGCAACATAGTAACCGAAGATGACGGCACCCTCGCCGTTCCTGCCTGCTGCCCTGAGCTTACGTCTGAAGAAAGGTCCGTAGAATATGTTATCGCCGAGGGCAAGACATACGGAATCGCTTCCGATAAAGTCTTTGGCAATGATGAAGGCATCAGCGATACCTCTCTGAACCTTCTGTTCCATATATGAGATCTTAATGCCGAGATGGGATCCGTCGCCCAAAAGATCCACAAACGGCTTGGTATCATCCGGCGGTGTGATTACGAGAATATCCTTGATCCCTGCTTCCATAAGAACGGAAAGCGGATAATAGATCATCGGCTTGTCGTATACGGGGAGCAACGGTTTGCATACCGGCTTTGTAATCGGGTAAAGACGTGTGCCCTTTCCTGCTGCGAGAATAATACCTTTCACTTCGCCACCTCCGAAGTAATAAAATCAAGTTGATAGTATAAATATACAATAATCCTAAGTGGTTTGAAAGACTTGAAAAGTCCTGTACGAACTGATATCAGGCAATAAAAAAACTGCCTCATGTGAGACAGTTCTTAGTGGAGCGGGATACGAGACTCGGACTCGCGACTTTCACCTTGGCAAGGTGACACTCTACCACTGAGTTAATCCCGCGTGCCTGATTATTATATGGTCGAGTCCCTGATTTGTCAACAACAAATTTACAGTTATTTTGAAGTTGCTTTTGTGAGGCGGAAACCTCAGTTTTTAACCCCTCCCAAAGCTATACCCTCTACGATATAACGTGAGAGGAACGCATATACAAGAACAGGCGGCAGAAATGTAAACAGCTGCAGTCCAAGCACACCTTCGCCAAATTGAGCCACGAGCGGAATTGTTTTCTTACTGCCCTCGATAAGAATTATACTTGGCACAAATTCGTTATACCAGCTTGCCACAAACGTAAATATTGCCTGAGTCGCTATAGCCGGCTTCATAAGCGGCAGCATTATCTGATTGAAGATCCTGAATTCCTTCGCACCGTCAAGTCTTGCAGATTCAAGGAGCTCTTTTGAAAATGTTGCCTTCAGATAAAGTCTCATAAAGAAGATACTTACAGGAGATGCAATAGCCGGGATGATGAGCATGGATAATCTGTTTATCATATGGAGCTGCCACACCATCTGATAGAAACCTATAGTTGATACCGTGCTCGGGATCATAACGATTATCATTATGAGCTTGTCAAAAGATTCTCTCATCTTCCATTCATACGCCGTAATGGCATAAGCAGTAAGTGCTGATACATACATGCAGAGAACTGTGCCGAGACATGAGACTAACATTGAATTAAGAAAAGCTCTTCTTGATGGTTCCTGAAAAGAGAACAGAGTCTGCTTCCAGTAATTGATCAGGATCGTAAACTCATTCTGATTTGCGTTGCCATGATTATGAGCTCCGAATGCATTCAGCTGCTCATCTCCGAATTCTCCGAAAAGAGTCATCACAACGGGCAAAAAAACAAGGATAGCAAGCGCGATGATAGCGACATAGACGAACAACTTAAACTCAGCATCACTTTTCTTCAAAGATCTGCCGTTCCCGGTCTCACTCATAATAGTACCTTTGTTCCCTTTCGATATCCCCATAAATGAGGATACAGAAAAAAACACGCAAAGTCTATACCCGTTTTCCGTGTCCGAAAAAAGGTATTGTTAATTGGAGAGAAATATGGATATAATTTGCTTGGGGATAACATAAGGGTGCATTATGGGGAAAAAAGTTCAGCTTGAGAAGCGCTACTCCAAGTGGGGATACATTTTTGTTATTCCATTCGTAATCGTATTTCTTGCATTTCATTTCTGGCCTCTGGCAAGCACGATCTATTATGCCTTCTGCTATCTGAAGCATGCAGGCAATACTAACCCTCAATTCCTGCCGTCAATTGGCAAACCGTTGTTTAAGAACTTCCAGGAGATCTTTGCTTCAAAATCCTTCAGACAGGCATTGCAGAATACTCTTGTCTTCTGGCTGGGTTCTGCCATTCCGCAGACCATCCTGGCCTTCTGGCTTGCCGCTGTGATCACGGACAGAAGACTTAAGATAAAAGGAAGATTTTTCTTTAAGACTGCATTCTTCGCACCCAAGCTCTTTCAGGGAATGTCGACACTTGTCGTTGCAAATAATGTATTCATGTTAAGTTCATTTACTGCAATCGCACTCTCTATCAATAGTATGATGAACGGCTGGGGTATTACGGAAAAGGATCTTGAATTCTTCGGTTCATTTCCTTTCCTTATCATGGTGATCAGCGTCTTCCTTCAGTTCGGAATCATATTCATATATGCCATTACAGGCATAACAGGTATCCCTGTAGAGATCTTCGAAGCTTCCGAGATCGATGGTGCCAACAGGTTCCAGACATTCTTCAATGTCACTCTTCCCTGCATGCGTCCGATGTTATTCTTCATAACCGTTATCACAATAGTTGACGGACTTGGAATGAGTGAGGTTCCCACTCTTGTCGGTGGTCCATTTGACGTTCAGGGCAGAAATCTTACGCTTATGATGTATCTTGAGAACCAGGCCTTCTTCGGATCTTACGCATACGACAGAGCTGCTGCCGCAAGCGTTATCCTTCTTTTCATCTATGGCATAATTGCAGGTCTCGTTTATTTCTTCCTGATAAGAGATAAAGATGAGGCTGAGTTCAAGAGAAAAGTCAGAAAAGAGCGCAGAGAAGAAAAGCAGCGCTTAAGCCAGATCTGATCACTGATCGCTTATATCACTGTCCAGTGCAACGATGATCTCATATTCGGGAAGCTCTTTTTTTACATCTCCCTTAATATGTTCGATCAGTCCTTCCCTGTCCTGTTCCGCAAAATCGACGACCACGTCAAATGTGATCCTCTTATTTTCCTCATCAACATAAAAGCCGTGGATCTGCTTTATGTGCTTATGGTCCACCACGAGCCTCGTGATATCATTCCTCAGCTTCATGAGCTTCTCATTAGATGAATTCCTTGAATAAAGACCGATAGCTGTAATGAATATTCCGGTATCCTGAAATACTTTTGCTGTAATGCTTCTTGTGAGGGCGTCGATCTTATCTGCAGTCATGTTATCATCGACCTCAATGTGAAGGGATCCGAGATACTTGTCCGGCCCGTAATTATGAAGGACCAGATCGTAAGCACCGTATACTTCATCAAAAGAAAGAACACTCTCTTTGACCTTCTTGGTATACTCCGCTTCGACCCTGTGTCCGACCATGTCATCTACGGCTTCCTTGATGATCTCATAACCTGCCTTAAGGATGAATACGGAAATGATAACGCTGACATATGCTTCAATATTGAACTTGAAGATAAGAAGGATTATCGCGGAGATAAGTACAGCAGTGGAAAGAATGGCATCGAAAAGAGCATCCGTTCCGGATGAGATGAGGAGGTCTGATTTAACCTTTTTGCCCTGCCCTTTAACAAAAATGCCTAATACGATCTTAACAACGATAGCGACCGAGATGATTGTCAGCGAGACAGCGCTGTGTTCTGCTTCGACCGGATGAATTATCTTCTGGACAGATTCCCAAAAAGCAGTGATACCGGCATAAAGGATCAATGCAGCGATGATCATCTGGGCAAGATACTCGACTCTGCCGTGACCCAAGGGATGCTTATAGTCAGGCTTCTTCGATGCGATCTTGGTACCGATGATCGCAACAACAGATGATAATACATCACTGAAGTTGTTGACGGCATCAAGCACCATAGCTGTCGAATGAATAGCAATGCCTATGATTGCTTTAAATGAAGCAAGGAAAACATTGGCAATGATGCCGATGATTCCCGTCTTAACTATGATCTTCTCTCTCAAAACGGTATTAGTATTATCTGCCATAAATCGAAAACCTGTCTTCTTTACAAACACAAATGATAACGCGGGACGACAGGCTTATTCCTGGCCTGCCGCTACCCCGCGCTAATAAACAAAACTAAATTATGCGGGCTGGAAATTCTCCTTACCTACGCCGCAAACGGGGCACTTCCAATCCTCGGGGATATCCTCGAATGCTGTTCCGGGTGCAATTCCGCTGTCGGGATCGCCTACTTCGGGGTCATACTCGTAACCGCAAAATGCGCAAACATACTTCTGCATAATTAAATCCTCCTTGGATCTTGGTATAGATTTATTCTACACATCCAAAAGATTTTTTAATATCAATTTCAGGGTCATTTTTTCTTATCATAACTAAAAAAGGATGCCTGAAAAGACATCCTCTAATGATCATATGGAGCGGGTTACGAGGCTCGAACTCGCGACATTCAGCTTGGGAAGCTGACACTCTACCAACTGAGTTAAACCCGCAAAGGTCCTGGAACAATGCAATACTATCAGACCTAATCGTTGAAATCAAACACGGGAGCCATCTTGACGCGGCCGTCTTCTGCGAACTTTATGAAGTCATCGCACATCTCGTGTCTGAAATCCTCAGTGGCAAACGGGAGCCAGAACTGCGTGTCAGAGAAATTGGCCCAGGTGAGCATATATGCCAGCCTCTTTCCGCCTACGGTGGACATAATGGCATCAAGCACTTCCGTAAACCATTCCTTGACAGTATTATCCATCGGCGCAAGGCCTTCAAAGTATCCGTTCTCTGTCTCAAGTGAACGGTATCCGATCTCTGTAAGAGCCGTGATCTTGCCGTGAACCTGGGCAATGTCATCGATCAGATCGATCGATGAGGAAAGCTTGTGATAAAAGCCGTCACCCTTGTGCGGCCTGTCGTGGTAGATATCCATACCCATGATATCCACATATTCATCGCCCGGATATCTTGCGAGGTAATCATTTTCGCTCTGGAAAAAGCCGTTGGGAGAATATGCAATAGCAAGATTGTCCACGCTCTTTTCGCCAATGAGATAGTCAACCGTATATCTGAAGAGCTCAATATACTCTTTGTCATTAAGATAGGAAGGACCCCACCAGAACCAGTCGCCGTTGCACTCGTGGAACGGACGGAAGATCATCGGGATCTTCTCGCCTTCAACGTCAACGCAAAGCGAGGCGAATTCAGCGATCAAATCCAGGAATCTTCTGTATTTCTCATTGAGGTCTCCGCCCGGCATAATGCGTCTTCCGCAGTCCCCGTCGGTAATGTTCGGTGAATAATCGTAGAATTCATCACCGCCTAACGAGAAGTTCGGCATATGCGAAGACAGCGTAACGATAACGCCCTGACGTCTTAAGTTCTTAACGACGGTTATAAGGTCGCTCATGTTGCCCTCATAACCCTGAAAGCTCAATGTATCAACACCGACGATCGCCGGATGGCTGCCACACAGATTCTTGCAGTCGGATTCGGTGCCGTCCGTAGCTTCGATCGACACACCGATGTGGCCTGCATTCTGCTGGCCGAATAATATCCTGTCGCTTCCGGAGAATTCTCTTAATATGCCAAGGAGGATGTCAGTCTTCTCCGATCTCTTATACTTCAATGCCATTACTTCTTGCCCTGTTTCTTCTGGAAATCTCCGAAAGGATCCTGAATATCAGTGATGTCACCGCCAAGATTCTGGATAGCTGACATCATCTCGTAGAAGAGGTCTCTGTCGATCGTCTGCTGGTTGCGGTTGATATAGTTCTTGAACATGGAAACCGCTCTGTCATCACCGTATTCAGAGAGGCAGATAACAGAATAGATCTTGTTCGTCATGTATCTGAACGCATGTCTTAATGTCTGATAGATCTCTTCTGTCTTATGCTGCTTGCCGATCTCAGTAAGCATGATCAGGCAGTCCTCGCAGGGACCTTCAAGACCAGCTTCGGTATTCTGCTCGATGATGTTGATAAGGAAAGGCTCTGATACTTCAGGAAACGCTTCAACATACTTGGCAATAGATTCAGCGACAAACTCTCTTGTCTTGCCGTAACTCATATAACGGTCAAGGACAGCCTGGATGAAGCAGGGTTCCTTCATGGCCGTAAGAACTTCAAAGCATGCTATAGCCTTCTGGAACTGCATCTCGAAAAGAACATTATCATCTGTCATCTCTTCTTCAGTCCATGCGCACTCTCCGATCACCTTGCCGCAGTAATCTCTTACTTCATCAGGATCTTCTGCAGCGATGCTTGCTGCCAGAGACTGGGGAACACCTCTGTCCAGATTAAGAGCAGCAAATTCCAAAGCCTCAGTCTTCTCTTCAAATGAGAGCTCATCTATGACCTGCCTCATTGACTTGTCGCCAAGACGTTCATCAGGCTCATTCTCGAGCTTAGCGGTAGCTTCATCAGTCTCATCTTTTGCAAGACGCTGGATATATTCCTCATAGGTGGTATCATCAACGCCTTCAGGCTTCTGATCAAGCTTATCACCGAACTCATCGAGCTTCTGCTCGAGGATCAAAGCACCGATCTCATCATATCTCTTAAGTAGATCCTTGATATCTTCTCTCATACAAACCTCATCTTTCGGGGTTAATCCTTTTCTTTAACCCGATTATTTTACTCTGATTGTCTGAACAAAAAAAGCGTCGCTTTGTAAGAAAAGCGACGCTTTGGAGGTACCACCCAGATTTGAACTGGGGATCAGGGTTTTGCAGACCCATGCCTTACCACTTGGCTATGGTACCATTGGTGACCCGTACGAGAGTTG
>Ga0256404_1003902_pt1 | contig 29271 bp, 21 predicted proteins | sample RumenRJG_01DNA_FD_185990 | JGI IMG/M metagenome (GOLD analysis project Ga0256404, IMG submission 185990) | Bovine rumen microbial communities from Lethbridge, Alberta, Canada - RJG_01 | ecosystem: Host-associated > Mammals > Digestive system > Stomach > Rumen | place: Canada: Alberta | collected...
AAAATGAGCGGATTCCGAATGTTTGAAGCGATTTCGGAGCGATTTTTCGCGTAGAAAGCGCGTAGCTCATAGAAAACTGCCCATTTGTCGGGCAACTCATAATATTTTGATTTCACATATTGGTATATGTAATCAAATTTTTATTCATGTGTGGGCGTCTGCTAATCAGCCTGGTGCTGAATAGTTAATCCAGTATCACGATACGCCCTTCCACGTGGGCGTCGAGGTTGTTGTTTGTCGCAAAGTATTCTTCGATGATATTGTTGACGGATGTCGCCACGCAGCGGGGCTTGTGATTGGCAGCCACTTCGGAAAGCGGTACGCCCATAAACTCGTCAAAGTTCAGGTAATGATAATTCTGTATCGCAATCTTAAGATGCTGATCATCCCGAATATCCTCTCCATTGAATTTCAGCTCTTCAATCGTATGTGTGCTCTTTCGGTAGACGATCCTGACGCCCTTGGAATACTGATAGAACTCCGTATCCCCAAGCCATGCCTCATCCCGCATGATGTGCTGTATCATCCGCCTGAACTGGGCGCCGGTCACTTCGAGCATCCAGAGCTTGTCGTCAAAAGGGGTGTTTTCCAGCATGTCCTGGTACTCGATCACAGGACCGAGCTCTTTTTTCCTGAGCGACCCGGAGCCCATCATCATGATGTCAAAGCTTGACTCCCACTGGATCGCGTCCGCATAGAGATTCCCAACCTCCGTTTCCTGCTCCCTGGAAGGGTGTGTCAGCTTTCTCGCAAGGCGGGTCACCACGCGCTTATACTTGCGGTCCGTCTCCGTACGGTAACTGTCGAGCAGTTCTTCCATGATCGGATCCTTCGGTGCGGTATCCTCATTGACCGGGTCACAGCGCCATTTGATTTCCTTCAGGCGCCGGTCCTCCGTATCGTACTGCAGATCAAAGCGTCCTATGATCCCGGTGCCGGTCCCCGCCTGCACGATCGGAATATCATGAACGTACTCCGGTTTCTCCATAAAGGTATGGCTGTGCCCGCCGATGATCAGATCAACGCCCCAGTCGGGGTGCAGCAATCTCGCAAGCTTCCGGTCCTGCTCGAGACCGATATGGGTAAGTAAAATGACCATATCCGTATTGATCGTGCGGTAATTATCGCAGATGATACCGACCTCTTTTGCCGCTTCTTCAATGTCGATAAAGGTGCCGACCAGCTTCTCCTGTTTTGTACTTGCGAGCACCTCCTCTGTCAGAATACCGATAAAAAGGATCCTGAGTCCCCCGACCTCCAGATTGATGTACGGCCGGAACATACGGGTGTTGTTCATGGTCACGAACATGTTGGCGTTGATGATCGGGAATTTCGCGCACTTTTCGATAAAAAGAAGATGTGCGATGCCATAATCCACCTCATGGTTTCCGACGGTGGTAACATCCGGTGAAAGATTGTTCATGAGGTCGATCGTAGAAAGCCCCATATATTCCGAGTCAATAATGGATCCCCGGAACATATCACCCGCTATACAATAGATAACGTTATCCTTTTCCTCGCGGACTTTGCTGACATATCCGCTGAGACGCGCAAGCCCGCCGGTTTCTTTCCCGTCCACGATCTTCGGCAGGAAGTCTCCATGCATGTCATTGGAGTGCAGAATCGTAAGTTTCCTGATTTCGCCCATTTGATTCACCGTTCTTTCTGCATGAGAGCACTCATAAAGTGGGTATATCATAACAATACATTATTTTACCGCAAAATGCATCTTACTTTTGGATGATCCGAAAAGCAGGTTTTCTGTCGCAGGACGGTTTTCGATTAACGTACATTCGGAAGATGCAACAGCTTTTCACCATTGTTAAAATATTATAAAAAGTTCAGCAACCCTGGATTTGAGCAGTTTTCAGATGGAAAGCTTGCTTTTCAGATGGAAATTGATCAAATTCCAGGGGCGGTCAAGGCGCAGAGCGCCTCTGACTGCCAAAAGTTTCAGAATGCATAGCATTCTGAAACTTGGTGCTAAACAGATACTTTATCAAAGTCAGCTGTCCGTATTGTTTTACAGGAGTATTGCCAGGCCGCTGCGAAAGGGGGCGCTTCACTTGACCAATATCGTACTGAGCATACAGAACCGGCTTCTTTCGGAAGCCATATGCTCAAGTCTTAAGAAGACAGGTGATTTCCGGCCGACAGAGCTTCCTTTTGCAAAGCCTTCCGATACTGTCAAAAACGCGCTCCCTCTGCATCCCGACATCATACTGATGGAGACCTCCAAGGCCCCCGGCGGAACTTTGGAAGACCGCCTGGCTACAGCCGGGGAGCTCCGTACGAAGCTTCCTTCCTGCAGGATCGTTCTGATCTGTGATGAGCGGGCAAATCCTGAGATCGCACGAGGAGTGATGATGGCACGGCAGGATGGCCGCATCGATCATTTCTTCTATACCTCGGTCACATCAGAATACCTGGTGGATTCCCTTACCTCCCTGCAGGGAGATATCCGGCGGAAAGGCGCAGGCCTCATGGCCTGATGCAGACTGTAGCGTCTGTCTGACTAAAAAAAGAAGAGTTATAGGACAAAGGTGCCGCTCATCTGATCGATAAGCGGCACCATTTTGTTCTCCATTTTCCGGATGCTTTATTCGTCCGGGGCATCCGATCCCGTCTCCTATCAAAGCTCTTCCCTTACGACCAGTCCCAGCTCGCGGGCCTTAACCGCAAGCTCTGTACGCGAACGGAATCCGGTTTTGATCAGCATCTTGGTCACATAGTCCTTGACCGTGTTTTTGGAAATAAAGAGCCGGTCGGCGATCTCCTCATTGGTATCACCGCTGGTAAGCTCTCTCAGGATCTCCAGCTCCCTCTCCGTGAACTCGTACGAAGATATGTTTCCGAACTGGAGCTCCGGCGTACGGTCAGGATAGACGGACTCCCCCGCCATGGTCCTGTCCATGACATTGATGAGAGGCTCATCACCGACTTCCTTGTACCAGAAGCTTTCGACGCCGATCTCCCGGGCGCGGTCAAGGTAGGATACCTCCGGCATGGAGGTGATCACAATGATCCGAATGTACGGGTGTTTTTTCTTGATCCTCGCGGCAGCATTAAGTCCGCTGGCACCGCCGGCGGTATAGACATCCATCAGGATCAGGTCGATCTGCTCCCTCTCGCAGTAGACATCTGCCAGATCAGCGTTGCGAAGCGAAGCCACGAGTTCATAGCGGTCGCTGTCATTGACGATGTCCTCGAGAAACTGCTGCACGAGGCGCTGGTCCTCGACCAGCATGACTCTGGTCTTCAGCTGTCTTTTATTTACTGTTTCCTGCGCATTCACTTCTGCCATTGTTACTTTCCTCCAAAGCAGCTAAAACTGGTACGGGATCCTGATTCGAAGGCAGAATTCCGGCTTGTATTCTGTCTCCATCACAGCGCCCTCGCTCTCCACGATCCGCCGAAGCGACGACAGTCCGCCGCCCTCCCGGATCGGTCCCTCGGGTGTCGTTCCGTTGTTCCTATAGCTTATCACGGTGTCAGGCGGCCTGTAATCCTCCTTTTCGACGGAAGATCCCGGGGAACTGTCTTTTCCCGCTTTTTCTCCGGGGCGTTCGATGGAAATCAGGAGTCTGGTCGCCCCTGCATGGCGGTAGGCATTGGTCAGGCACTCCCTGGCCCCTGCCAGCAGCAGCCTCTGCTCCAGCCTGGTTTTTGCCTCTCCGGTCAATGTAAGCTCAAGTCCGATCGCATCCGCCGCTTCGTGAAGATCCGCCGTGATATCCTCTGTGTGATTTCCCGCCTCATCGTTCAGAGGAAGCGCCGCGACCCGTTCCCACATGGTAAATAGTTCCTCCCGGGTGATGCCGCTGTCCTTGCTCTCCAGAAACCGGCGGGTCGCAAGCATTGTCCGTCCGGTCTCATCATGGATGCGGATCTTGGCTGCCAGTGTCTCTTTTTCCACCGTGATCTCACCGATCATGTCATTTAAGTCCTGCAGACGGCGGTTCATGGCAGCAAGCCGGCGGTTTTCCTCTGCGAGCTCTTCCCGAAGGCGGTATTCCTCAGAAACATCCGCTGCGATCAGTTCATGGAGCCTCTCTCCCTCCATCATCAGTTCCCGGTGATGGAAGCTCCAATGGCTCCCGTCCGGGAGCTGAAGGATCGAGTCCTTATCCGGCTCCTGTCCCTCCCAGAGCCTTGTCATGAGGCGCCTTCCATCCTGCAGGGAAAGTCCGGTCAGCCGGCGCGTGATCTCCATCATCCGCCGGTTCACCAGCTTGATGCGCCCGTCATCCCAGAAATACAAAAGACCGGTCGGAAGCGAGTCCACGCCTTCTTTTACAGAGCTTCCGGTGATATGCCGGTTCTGCCACTTCCAGGTCCTCCACCATAAATATACGGTATATGCCGTCATCACAAGCTCTGCGAAGCTCACCCCCAAAAAAGGCAATGAATGGAATACCGAGTAGATCCATCCGGGCTCCTCCAGTGCCAGGATGACATAAGTAACATGCATTACAGCCTGAAAGAGGGTATACTCCAGTACCATCAGGATCAGAAGCGGAATATAGCGGACCCACCAGCGATGACGCTGTACATAGCGAAACAGTATGAAGAACCCGACATAAAGCAGGAGCAGCAGCCAGAGCGCCATCAGCCCGCGGGTCAGGATCGAGAGAGAATCCATGCTCATCATAAACCTGTCCCCCTCTCTTCTGCGCCGGCTGTTTTGGCTGATTCAGCCGCAAAAGCACCTGCTCCGGCTCCGTACTCTTTCACTGTTTTGTGATTTGAGTCCCTGAAACAGATCTCCGCATATCCGGTCTCATCTTCCATATATATCCGGACATTTCCCCGTGCCTTTGCCACTTCCGTGCTTTTCCATTCCGCGGAGGGCATGCTTTTCGGATCTGCCAATACCAGGCGGAGCCTCCAGCCGTCCTTTTCCTGTGTGAGCCGAACCTGAAGGGCTGTGATCTCCGAAAGCACCTGCTCTGTGATCATCTGGAAAAAGTCATACGCAAGCAACACCTGCCCGGCTTCAGGATACAGCTCGCCTGCCGTTTCATACATTCCCGTCACGATACCGGTAAGCTTCAGATATTCGAGAGACTCCCGAACAGAGAGCAAAAGCTCCTTCAGCGGGATCCTCCCATCCTTTCGCTCCATGGAGATCAGCGTCAGATTTGCCCTTCTTTTTACATAAGCGCCCAAAAAAGACAATACGGCAAGTCTTGGCCGAAGATCCGGCCCGTCCGGCTCCTTCTTAAGAAAGCTGATCTCCTCACGGATCTTACTAAGCTGGGGAGATACCAGTCGGTTGATATCATCATAAAGGCGGTTCTGCACCTCCAGAGTATAGTGCTGTTCTTTCCACTCGTTTTCCGCCTGCAGCAGTGTGTTTTCCTCCGACAACTGCTCGCCGGCATCTGTCAGTGCCTCGTTATATCGGTTGATCGTACTTAAGTCTTCGGTCCAGAGGATCCCGCCGCCCTCGAGCGTTCTTCCGTACAGAACGGTGTTTTTATCGAGATTCCGGGGCTTTCCGGCGACATCCTCCACTCTGATCTCCTCCGGGATCAGTGCATTTTCCGACACCAGATAGCGGCTTTCATCGTCATTTGTAAAGACTGCCGCGATCCCGGACCGGCGGATGATGTTCTCATAGTCTGTGTTGGCCGGTACCAGGCCGATCTGGATACAGCTCTCCCAGAAGGCAATGATCATGAGACAGAACATTTCCGGCAGATTAAATAAATGCCGCCAGAAAATATCCGGGTTCCGTCCGCCGTTCAAATGGTTTATAAAAAACCAGCAGCCGAACAGCAGCAGGACCCAGAGCGGCAGCCACGGATAGGAAAGATTTCTCCACAGCCGGATCCTGCTTAAAAGCCGGAGCATGGTAGCAAGCAGCAACGCGACGATCCAGACCACAGCCAAATAATACAGCGGTCCGTAAGAATGGTAGTCCGCCATGTTGCCAAGTCCCAGATCCCCGAAGGCAAGGTGGTGATAATCGTTGGTAATAAAGGCAATGCACAGGATCGTATCCGCTGCAATGAGACCTGTCTGGAAACCACGATAGCTGTAGCCCTCCTCATCCAGGCTGTCCGCAGCAAAGAAACAGAGCAGGGGGACCGTGAGAAAGGTCACATAGTATGCATACCAAAGGAGCCGGCTTAACAGCATGTCTCCCTCAAAAAAGCTGTATCTGCATCCCCGGCACACAAAAAGGAACAGCATATACCATACGAGACCGGTCAGGGTCTTCCTGGTATACTTGTTCAGGATGCGCCGGTTTACTGTCAGCGCCCAGGATATAAACAGGCCTCCATACAGTACCGTATCAAGCGAACGAACCGGATAGTCGCCAAACTGACGAGCCACTACGCACAGCAAGATCCCAAGCAGAAAGAAGCGGATCTTCTGCCGGGTGCTGCGGCTCATATGCAGGGATGGCCTGGTTTTTTCACTGGTCTGTGGGGACATCGTTTTCATCAGTCAGATCATAGACTCACATACGATAAATCGCGCAGCCGGATATTCGAGTTCACGGATCGCACCGCTTTCTCCACCAGTCACGCCGGGCAATGCGAAAGACAGACCATGCGTCAGCTTCGCGGCGCGATCCTTAAAGCCGCCTTGCGGGCCATGTTAAGAGCATGGGATGAGCCGATAAAGCGGATGAGCTCCCGGTCATCCACGCGGCCGCGGCCTAAGTGAAGCTGCTGTACGATCGTAATATAACCGTCCTCCCTGTATACAAAAGGCGGGTCGGTCCTCGGCCAGATCTGGCTGACGCCGATATCTGCCGACGGATCCGCATCTCCCGGATCTCTGTAGCTTACGGCAACAAAGCAGGTGCCGACGGGCTTTCCCTCAGAGGGATCGGGTCCGGCAACTCCGGTCGTGGCAATGCCGATATCCGCGTCCGAGACCCGGCGGATGCCCTCCGCCATCTCGCGGGCCGTATATTGGGAAACAGCGCCATACTGCTCCAGAGTTTCCTCCCGGACACCGAGATATTTATGCTTTGCCTCATTGGCATAGGTCACCGCACTGTAGGCGATCACGGAGGAAGCGCCGGATACATCGGTGATCCGCTTTGCGATCAGACCCCCGGTAAAGCTCTCTGCCGCAGAGACTGTGAGGCCCCTCTCTTTCAGTGTGCGGACCAGGGCTGTCTGAAGATCCGGCACATCCACACCGTAAACATACTTTTCAAGCTTTCCGCAGAGCTCCTCGATCATTGGCAAAAGCATTTCTTCCGCCTCATCCTTCGTACGCGCCTTTGCGGTCACTCTCAGGAGACACTCTCCGTCCTTGGCATAGGGTGCTGCCGTCGGATTCTGCTGCGCCATGAGATACTCATGGAGCATGGATTCCATGGCGCTCTCGCCGATTCCGAAGACCTTGATGCTGTGGGAAACGATGGTCTCCTCGGAAAGGCTGTCAAGATACGGATCCACATATTCCTCCCACATGGCGCGGAGCTCTCTCGGAGGTCCCGGAAGGAGGATCGCGATCTTTTCCGGAAGTCCGTCACAGTGTCTGTTTCTTTCTGCTGTCAGCTCCGGTACAGGGCGGATCCCGTCCGCATCCGAAGGGCCTGCCTCTACGGCTTTACGGATCGCTGTCTCCACATCCCCAAGCTCCACATGCTCCGGGATCTCAGAAGCTTTTGCTTCAAGGATCACGCCAGGCGCGGTGCCGTTGTGGTTGGTCATCACCAGGCAGCCCTCCGGAAGGACTGCCTGCTTTAAGTTGTTGGAGGTCATCCTGGAAGGATCCTTCCCGAAGTATTTACGAAGGATCTCCAGTGACTCCCCATGCAGATGCAGGGGCCTGCAGAAATGGGCGGAAATGATCTCCTTGGTCAGATCATCATAGGTGGGGCCTAAGCCCCCGGTCGTGATCACAAGATCGCTTCTTCGGACCGCATCGGAAATAGCCTTTTCCAGACGGCCGGGATTATCCCCGACCACCGTGTGGTGAAATACATTGATGCCCTTTTCTGCAAGCTTCTGTGAAATATAGGTTGCATTCGTGTTGGTGATATCCCCAAGCAGGATCTCGGTCCCGACGCATAAAATCTCCGCATTCATATCATTTTCCTTTTTACAGCACAGTTATCGGCAAGTATCAGCAGATCCTGGCCAGAACAGTCGGCCTTAAGTTTCAGCATGAAGCTCTCCCTCCGGAAAGCAGCCTCTCTGTCTTAAGACAGGTCAGCTTCAGGGGAACTGAACAATTTCAAAAAGAGGTATAACTCTTTATGACTACAAAAGAATTATACCTCTTTATCGCTTTGCAGAAAACCGATTGTTTCGTCAGCTCACATGCTTCGCATTCACACAATGCCGGATGATATAGTCACGGACAAAGTCAAAGTCAGCTGCTTCGGCATAGACCTGGTTGTGGAACAGACCCTGGTTGACATAGATCGTCTCCCGCGATCGGACGGACTTCACCTTTGTTACGGATCCGAATGATGAGGTGGAGGATGTCTTTGTCGCAGCCAGGATACCGGTTCCGACTCTGCCGATATGGCCGCTTGCCGCGCCGACTACAGCCGTAAGCCATCCCCAGGCCTGTGCTTTCTTAAACTGCTTTGCCATCTGGCGGTGCTCCACGCCCTGCCCGTCCATTGTGAAGAGCACCATATATTTCCAACCGTAGCTGGCGGCAAGGATCAGGTAGGCCACAACGCCCAGGGCAAGCATAAACAGCAGCAGAAGCAGGAAACCGCGGAAGAAGCCGAAAGTCGTTTCGGCATCCCAGTAACGGAAGCTTCCGTCCAGCAGATTGACAAGTATCACAAAAAGCATGACGATCCCAAAGGAAAGGCCGAGCACTTTCCAGGTAGTGATCAGGAGCGCAGGGTTCCGCAGCATATCATACTCATAGATCCAGCGATACTTTCCGTCCTGACAGAGGTAGATATTTTCCGAAACCTTCTGTCCCTCGATATCCGCCTCGCTGTTAATCTCCCCGGATGTTTTTCTCTTCCCTGCACCGGATTTTTTTTCTTCAGGAGCCTCTTCTGCCAAAGCTTCCTCCCCGGAGGCATCCGGATGAAGCGGCAGCTGGTCTGCAGATGCTTCCCCTGAAGTGGTATTCATTTCGTTATCTGATTCCGCCGGTACCACAGATCCTGCAGCAGATACCGCCTCAACCGGAGTACCGCAAAACTCACAAAAGACCGATCCGTCCGGAATCTCTTTGCCGCATTTCTCGCAAAACATGCCTTCTCCTCCTCTGTCATTTCCTGCTCTGACTGTTTATTACATTACTGATATTTGTACTCAAACGGTGCCTCAGCTATTGACTGCCCGTTTTTATTATCCAGGATCTTAAAGGTTCCTGTCACATTGTCGAGCGGCAGGACATCCTCCAGGGGTTCCCATTCAAGCTCATAGTAAAAGCTCCCGTTTGTGCCTGCAGGGAAAGTATAGCCTTCTCCCACACCGCGGGTATCATAGACTGATCCATCTGCATTTTTCTGCTTTACTTCATACGTTTTCCCGTTGACCTTTATGTCGGCGGGAACTACACGAATATCCGTGCCGGAAGTGTTTTCCACATAAAGGCGAAGCGCACTGCTGGCATCTGAATAGGCCACAGAAAGATCTGCAGCCGAAATCCGGATCCCGTTCGTGTCACAAAGAGCCTCGGTTTTGTACATGAAACTCGGTGTTTCCGCCTTCTTTGCCTTGTTTGTCTTCAGTGTGATCCTGCCTGACCGCGCGGTCTCAGACCCGGATACAGGGTCATATGCCGCAAGCTCCAGACTGATCTCGCCCACATGGATGATCTGCATGTCATAGAGACTCATGCGGTCAAAAAGAAGCTTCCCGTCTGTCGTTGCTCCCGGCTGAGCCTCCAGCAGAAGCTCCGGCTGTACGGCTGCGCCGTTTACGGAAAGTGCGGTGCAGCGAAGCACCTTCGGACTGCTGCCGTCGTTCTTCACCTTAAGATAAACGGCATCTCTGTCCCAGCTTCTCTCCACATATTTTCCGATCTCTGAGGCCGTAACAGTAAGACCGTCCGCGGACCAGATCTCCTGCGATTTGATCTTTGCGCCACCCATCGGATCCCTGCTGTCGTCCGCAGGAAAGATCGCCCGGTAGGCAAAAACCATGACGACCGCCACAATGAGGATCAATCCGAGCCCCATCCAGAGGGCTGTCATCGGTCCCTTTTTTTCTTTCTGTGCCATAATTACCTCCCTCCATCAGCTGAATAATTCATCCATCTGCAGCTGTTTCATGTATCAGTGAATCTGCTGCCTGCTGCCTGTCACGTTTCTCTGCAGCCTTCGCGTGTGAGCCTATACGCCCGGCCGGATATATAGTTCCAGCTTTTCATTTTTTGCATCCATGATCCAGCGATCCTCATAATGCTCATCATTGTTCATTTCGCCGCTGATCCCGCGGTCCATAAGCTTAGAACAAAGCTCCTTTGGATCATCATAATAATCCCAGTGATTGACATTGAAGGATAATTCTGCCCTGTCAAAGAAGGTGGTCCACTCTTCCTTTGATTCCGGGACCTTCTTAAGCTCTTCTTCCGAGGCCTCCCTGTAATCGCCGGGCTCCAGTGAGATCTCCGTCACACAGCCGGGCATCAGCTCCTCCAGGGCCTCCTGAATATATTTCACGCCCGCCTCATGCAGAGGAGACTTCAGGAAAGCCTGGCGCTTTTCCTGCCGGGCACGGTTCATTGCCCCCACTTCCTCCAAAGCCTTCTGATGCGCTTCTTCCTCCGCCTGCGCTTTGGATTCCTTATAGGCATCGATCTTCCCGCAGCCCGGAAGCTCCAGAACGATGAGGATGAGAAGAACTGCTGCCATCAGCCCGGACTGTATTTTCATTTTCCAGAACTCAGAACATTTCACTGATGCTTCCTCCTGATCCACCGGATGAGGGCAGCGCCTCCGCTTAAAATCAAAATCACGGAAGCTGCCAGCATGCACATGAATCCGGCATCATATTTCAGCTTTGCAAACAGGACCAGTGCTGTCACATACAGCAGCAGACCCAGAGCAAATGTAAACCACAATGCTTTTCTCATTTCCCTATGCCTTCATTTTCCCAGCCGATCATCTCACCGGAATCATACAAAGCCGGTCAGGCTTACTCAATCAGCGGGGTCCAGTAATGCCGGCCCGCATAGTCTGTAAGACGGTAGGCAACACTGGTAACGGTGTTTTTCTCCAGCCTGATATTCGCGATCTCCACATCCTTTCCGACGGTAAATGCCGGTCCTAAGAAGTAGTTGTCAATAAAATCACCGTCATAGGTATAGACGTCGCAGACCGGTTCCACGGTGTCCCCGTCATTTAAGGGGATGAGGCCGTCGCACATCTCCTCCGCGGAAAGCTCCCCGCCCGGCGTATCCGGCAACGGCTTTACGCCCAGGATCACGCCCTTGGGGTGCTTGTTGTCAAAACGCAGGACAAGATTCGCATGCTCCGCGTTTACAAAGGCAGGGATATACCCCCTGGACCAGTACTCGGAGCCCTCATGCCAGCCGTCGAGCTGATAGTAGGCAACCACATGCTTATCGAGGGACAGCCAGGTCCCGTCATACTCTCCGATCAGGTTGAGGTCCTCATCAAAGTCATAGAGGTTATCAAGACCCAGATCTATGAACGCCTCTCCGGTATCCACGAAGACGTTGAGCTTGACATACTCGATATCATCCCACTCCGCGTCCGTAAGGTGCAGCACCTGCTGCCCTTTTTTGTTCGTGGTCCAGACGAAGCGGGATTCCTCAAGCGGCGTGCCCGGGGTATGGTTATAGTTGTCTCCCGCGGCAGCCCCCAGAAGGGCGGACCCAGCCGAGAATATCCCGGCCTTATCAATGCTCGGGACATATCCGCTTTCTCCGGAAAACGGCGAAAGAACGCCGTTTGTATAGTTCCTCGTAAGAAGCGCCTTTGCCGACTGACTGATGGTGATGGCATCGCTCTCTCCGAGGGCAATGTGGTTCGAGTTTCCTGAGCCGCCCGAACCGGAGCCCTGCCCGATGTTCTGGGCAGCCTCCTTGATGCCGTTAATATCAATGTTCTGCGCAGCTTCCTTGATCGCCTCTACGCCGGTGTCGATCCCCTGCTGCACGGAACCGTCCTCGACCTTTTCCGAAGCGAAGTTTAAAAGCTCGGAGCCGAATTTCAGCATGTTGCTGACAGATCCGTCTGCTGCAACAAACAGAATAAAGCAGAGGATCAGCACGATCGGAAGACAGCCGCAGCCGCAGCCTCCTCCGCCCCGGTCTCCGAGACCCGGTCTCCCTTTATATCCGCCGGAGTTTCCGACAGGACCGCCTAACCCTAAGCCGCTTCCTCTTGTGGAGACACGGCTCGAACCGCTCGTTGTATTTCTTTGCCGGCTTCCGCCGCCGCCAGTTCTATCCATACGCTCCTCCCTTTCCTCCGGAGAATTTTTATACTCATGCTAAATATGAAAAACATCCAAGTTTGTCACCCATAAAATCAGGGTTTCGAAGCAAAATAAGTTGCATTCATGCTACATATGAAAAAACCTGTCGAATGTCACCCATGGTTCAGGGGTTTTTGTGGGTGCCAAACTGAGCATTTTTCTGTATATCGCATAAATTTGAGTTATGTCACTCTCTTATGCCTTGAAAATGGGTGACAAATACATCAAAGTGGACATTTTTCGCACGCATCAATGCCCTGCTAATGGTTTGTTGACTACAGCACCGAAGCAAGGAATTCAGCGAACAAGTGCAACCTCGCCAATCTCGGTATCCCCGTTATACACGGAACCAAGCGCATACTGTCTGCCGCCCGCCTCCACGAAATCATAGATCAGAAGACGCAGGGTGCTTGTCTCGCTCGTAACATCGATATATCCGGGGTCGTCGACCCAGTCGCCGTTCATGACGATATTGCCCGCAGTATCCACCTTCTCCGTTTTGATGTTTGAGGGGTCGCTCACCATGAACTCGTGAGTCTCCTTCGGGTTCAGCAGGACTGTCACCTTGTAGCCCATGTACTGCACTTCCGCGCTGCAGACCATGATGCGGCACTGATCCCCGCCGTCCACCGCCGTGACCACGTTGAGCAGACCCTTCCAGCTGCCGCCAAGGTCCTGAAGTTCTGTAAGGACGTTTCCGTCGATCGGGAATTCATCCTCAAAATACCAGTTAAAATCGTCCAGAGTTGGGGCTTTGGTGCCTGCAGACGGGCTTCCTGAAGAAGCCGAACTACCCCCGGAAGATTCCGAAGCCGAAGACGCTCCGGGGTTTCCGGCATCTGATTGCTTGCTTCCTGAAACCACTGCAGCATCTCCCGAACCTGACGAAATGCTGTTTGCCGGCTCAGATGCATTCCCCTGCTGAGATGCCGGCTGGTTTTGTGTAGATGCATCTGCCGGATCCGAGGCCGCTGCAGGAGCGGCAGAACCTGAAGAAGCAGGAACTAAGCTTGCCGGAAGGGGAACATCATCGGTTCCCGGAAGGGTCGTGAATTCGGTCCGCGGCATTTCCGCCTCATCGAGCATCCAGATGCCGTAGCCGTCTTTTCGGACAATGCCGCCAAGATATTTGTTTCCGTCCGCATCGGTATAGGTGCAGCGGCCGACCGCCCTGTCAAAGGCATAGTCATAACCGAAGGTGAAGAAAGGATAGGAGCCATCCTCATTTTCCATACGGTTGTAATAGAACTGCTCATGCCTGCAGACCGTATCCGGAAGGCCGCTCTCATCGATCACATTGCCCGCTTCATCAAATCCGAGATACCAGTCCAGACGGATATCCATCCATCCAAGCCCCTCGTCATCGTCCTCCGGCTCAAAGTTTTCCAGGTAGACATTTAGGAGATGGGCATCCATTCCATTCCCGCGGGCACGGTCATCCCGGATGAGGTAGCACTTCCAGCCGCCAAGATACTCATACCCGTTATACTCAGGATCTCCGACCGGAAAGCTGTAGCCAAAACCGTGGTCAAACAGATACGGCGTATACCAGGCAAACTCCTCGAGCTCCGGTCGGTCAGTGGTATTGACCGCCTTCTGGATCTCTAAGGGATCCCAGCCTTCAAAGATGTGCTTATCCTGATTTTCAGCGATACTGAGGCGAAACGCCGCGTCATGGTGCTCCGTAAACTGATCATTCAGCCAGCAGGAGATCACGACCTCCCTCGTCGCCTCCGGTACCTTATATAGGAGCCACCGGTTCATGCCGCCTGACTCCACAGGACCAGCCTCCCGGTAATAAGTATCGGCATTCATCCGGATCTCAGATACAGGCATATCCGTCACCGGCTGCTGCCTGCCGCCGATGTCAAGGGTATTCCCGTCAGTCTCTTTTGCCTCTGTAAGATAGTAGTGGGAAGGATCGGGGATGGTTTTTACGGTGCCCGCGCCGTAATCATCGAGTTTTACGGGAATGGAAATATACTTCATCCCGTCGGAAAGCCCGGTTTTGGAATCGATCCAGTCCGATCCGTTATCCATCGCAATATAAAGCTCGATACCGTTAAACTGGATCATGTTTCCGGCCTCGTAGACCGCATCGGGGTCTGCAGCGGAAACAATGCCGTCGGGCATATCAACGCCGTACTGGGATGCGAGGTCCTGCGCGGCTTTTCCCACATCGGCAGAACTTCCGGAGCCGCTTCCGGAAGAACCGGAAACCGCACCGGCATTACCGGATGTGTTGGAGGCGTTATTGCCTTCTGTCTTTGCTGCGCTGTCCTTTCCGCAGGCGCCAAGCATCATCGCTGCCGTGATCAGGAGCGCCGCCACAGTAAATAAGTGCCTGCTCCTGGGTATCTTCCTTTTCACGCCTTAGTTTCCTCCTTCCTTCGTCAGCGCGTCCGAAAGCTTCGTACCGCTTAAGAGTGATTTCATCTTTACATACTGGTTATCAAGCTCCGTGATACCGGAAAAGGTCATGACCGGGTGATCCGGATCCTTTTCATTGACATCCTTAAAGAAATCAAGGTCCAGGCTTGCCGCAAGACCGTACTGTGCCAGGTCATAGGTACCGCTTTCGATCTTCTGATGGGCATCGTTCTTCTGTGCGTTTTCCTCCTTTGAGGCACCGGTAAACGAGTACTGCGTATTCGTAGGATTTAAGGTCAGATGCATCGTGGATGCCTCATAGATTCCGTCGTAATACTCCTCCGGTGCGCCTTCAAACTGCACCATGGCTTCTACCTTGCCCTGTTCTTTTCCGGGCCGCAGGATCATGATGCCTTTCGTAATTGAATTTGCTGCCTCACCTTCGATCTGAAAGTACTGATTGACGTAATTCTGGCTCGAATCGATCGCTTCCTGTGCGGTCTGTCCGCCAAGGGAGCCGATGATCTGTCCCTGCTGCTGCACAAGGCCGTCCAGCATCGGCATGTTGAACTCCTGCATATGGGAGATGATCTCCCAGGTACCGTAAATATCATTAAACAGAGGAACGGGGTCCGATTCCGGTCCGAGGCAGGGCTGCTCTGTTTTGAAGGTGCCCTCCACGCAGTACTGCAGGATCAGGACCAGGCTCTTACGCTGCTCATCGTCAAGCTTCTTTCCGTTGATCTTAAGATCCGAGATATCGACCTTGACAGGTTCAAGATCCACATCCGCCTTCATCACCTGCTGCTGCAACACGTCGGTCTTTCCGGTGCGGAGCGTAATAACATAGCTGTCTGTGATCTCATGACCGGGCCATTCGCCGAAGATCGGAAGCTTCACGGAAAGCTCCTTATCGGATGCCGTTACCTCCGGCTTCTCCGGTGCCGGGACCTCATACAGGGTATATCCGCTGTAGCTGTTCCAGATCATGCCCTCCGTTGTATCTGCGGTGCCGCCGTCAGCCTCCATCAGATAAACGGTTTCATCGTCCGCCCATTCCTTCGGCTCAAAGAAGAGCCCGTCCGCATACTCCCGGAAGTCCTTTTCCTTTTGTTTATTTAAGGGCGTGATCTCAAAATCCGACATCATGTCCCTGAAGCTTTCATCATATTTCAGTACGAGGGCATACTGCTTCCACTCTTCCCTAAGCTTCTGGGGCTTTACGCGCCGCACACGGATCGTATAGTTTTTATTACTGAGCTGGACTTCCCTTTTGCCGCTTAAACCGCTGATCTCCGCAAGCGGCGCGAATATTTCATTTACCTTCGGCTTCAGCGCCTCTTTATAAAACCGGGTCTGCCGGTTCTTTGCAAATCCGTGCCACGCTTCCGTCAGCTTCTCATCATCCTTCAGAGAGAATGCCTCCTTCAGGATCGTAGTCACCGCGCGCTTGCCCCAAAGGCCCTTGTATTTTGAAAGGATGGTCGAGTACTCTGTGCCGCCGGTCCAGTCCTTCCTTAGATAGGTGACAATGGGCGCCACCGGGTAGGAAGCGGATGCCTGATCACCGGAACCGGAGATCGTTCCCTCCGGGTATGTTGTTTTGAAATCATTGATGGGAACCGCAAACCAGTACGCATCCGTCAGGTTTTCGAGCACGTCCTCCTTCGAGGATGTGATCGGATTCACTTCTGCCCCGCTGAAATGGTCGAATGCCATTTCTTCCACATCCTGGGCAGACATCTCATCAAACTTATAGGTAGCAACAAAATTTGACACATATACACGCTGCACAGCATGGAACAGCTCATGGCAGACGGTACAGAGCAGGCGGTCGTAGGTCAGAGCATCTCCCCTTCCAAGATAGGCCATGGAGATGACCATGTAGGGATTGCCGAGCACCGGGGCCTGTGTCGCGCCGTAGGCGCCTTTATCTTCCCCGCTTAATTCAATGCGGAACTGATATTTCGGCATGTTGAGCTTTAAATCTTCCTTCAGCCATTTCCATGCCCTTAAGGCGGACTCGCAGACCTTGTCCACGGCTTCCAGCTCCGGCATCAGATCCTTTGTATTGACCGGGTTATTCTTATAGTCTTCCAGGTTCCGCTTGATCCGCATATAATCCGGATCCGATTCTTCCTTCTGCTTCAGGATCGTCTCAAATCTTTTTTTGTAGTTCTTTTTGATCCTCGCTGCAGCACGGGAAAGCTCCGGATCACTTGCCCAAAGCGAATTCAGTTCCTTAAACATCTCCCCGGAGGTTTCAAAATCCAGGTTTTCTTCCTTTTTGATCTGCTTATAAGCCTCTTCCATTGCGCTTTTGACCAGGTCATCATGGAGCTTGTTGTTGCCAGCCTCCAGCGCCGGCAGGAAGGATTTCCGGTCCAGCATGACCTGCATGACCTTTTCATCGTTATATTTCAGGTCAAAGGTATTGGTATAAGGGTTAAAGTACGCGCCTGCCTTGGAGCCCAGAACGGCATCATAAGCGATCGGCGCAAGAGCAAGGCCGAGCAGAACAGCTCCGATGATGCTGTTCTGATTCGCTTCGATCGTCACGGTATTGCCGCTGCAGCCTGCCTGATACGGGTACCATCTGCCGGCATCGTCGATCCTGTAAAACTGCAGATTGTCAAAGTCAGATTCCTCGAGACCCATCTGCTCGAGATCAAACTCCATGGTGTAGCTTCCGGGGAGCACCTCATCATCTGCCATGCCGGCATCGAGCTCCCAGGCCCCCATGATGAGTCCTTCGGCCCCTGCTGCTTCTGTAAGCGCTGTCTCGACGGCATCGTACTGTTCCGCGCTGACGGGCTCTACCTTAAACTCCCGGTCCTGATCGAGCGCATTTTCCTCAGCGGAGACGGTGATGCCGTAGGGGGTCTCCGTGCGGAATGCCTTGCTCTTTCCCTCCGGAAGCACTGTCACATTGCTTTCTTCGTTTTCTTCACTGACCTCCCAGCCGCTTTCATCGCCGTAAAGCCAGTTATACTGTGCATGGGGATCCTCACCGTTCTCTTCCCCGGCAAAGAGGGATCCGTCTTCATAGGCCTCGTCGATCGACGCATACTCAGCCGCAAGCTCTTCCGGAGACGGTAAAGCAGCCTCCCCGGCATTGCCGCTATCAGTGTCCTTGCCGCCTCCAAAGAGTGAACCAAGGCCCGATGAACCGGACCCGTTCTCCTTCCCGGATTCCGTCTGCTGACCCTTCCCGCCGGAGAGCCCCGTACGGACAAATCCGGGATAAACAAAGCACACGAAGACCGCCGCGGCTAAAACTGCGGCAATCAGGGGTTTTATGGAACGTGAACGGGGAGCTGCGGATACAGCGGCTGCTTTTCTTTTCTGCGGTGCTTTATCCGTATAGATATCTGATTCAGAGCTTTGATGTGCCGCCGGGGCAGGATTTTCTGCGATGGGCGTGCCGATCTTCCAGCCGCATTCTCTGCAAAACTGCGCGCCGGGATTTAAAGCCTTGCCGCAGTTACGGCAAAACTTTGGGCTTGCTGCTTCCATTTTCTGCGGTTCTTCCTTCGGGACTGCCTTTCCGCAGCTGCCGCAAAAAACGGCGCCGTCCGGCAGTGTTGAACCGCAGTAACGACAGAATCTGGCCATGCTTTTCCTCCCTCTGTTGAAAGATCCCACTCCCGGTAATAAGCAGGCAGGGATACAAAGTTGCCGGCAGGGAAGGACAGCTTAAGCCCTTCCCTGTCGTGGTCTTTTCTGAAGTCCCTAAGGAAGCACTGATTAAACCAGGACTTCCTTAACTGTTTATTTTGCGCTTCGCATGAGAGCGATGCTGTCCTTTTCACCGGAGATCCAGGTGAAGGTTCCTACAGCATACTCTGTCTTTCCGTCCTTAGAGAGATAGAAAGCGTCAAAGTCGATCTTTGAATCGCTGGACATGGCCGTCGCCGTACCTGCCGCATCATCATAGGTTCCGCGGTAGGTGCTGCTGCCCTGCTCCTGGATCGATCCTCCCGCATTAGGATCAAGCAGAAGATCCCAGTTCAGGGTGATGTTGAACTTGCCGCCGGAGGCCTCGACACTGGCATTCAGATAACGCTCCACATCGGAACCGTAAACGCCCTTTTTCGTGAACATGAAGCATTTCCAGCCGCCGTTTAAAGCGCCCTGCAGATCCGTCATCCTTGTTGCCTGGTTCGGGTCGGTGATTACCGCGTCCATGCCGTAGCCGGTCTCATTGACGTAATCAATAAACCAGTCAAACTCCGTCGCGCGCGCGGACTCAGTCGTGGAAAGCTTTGCAGCGATCGCAGCCATGGCATCTCCCGCAGCGGTTCCTTCTACGGAAGATGTACCGCCGCCGTTTTTATTTTCAGGCGCGTTGGGATCATAGCTTCCGTCGGGTCCGACATAATAGCCGTCCGGCGTATAGGCGTTGCTCAGCATGTAGCCGGTCTCGTCCACGTAATAGTAGACGCCGTTGTCATCGATCCAGCTGTTCTTGACCAGCTCACCGTCCTTCTGGTAGAACCATACGCTTGCGATCTGGATCCACTCTCCTCCCGAGACGGTCTGGATCGAAGATGTGCCGCCCGAGGAGCTGCCCTTCTTCTCGTCATTTTTTGCGAGTGCCGCTGCTTTTCTTCCCAGTGCATCGGCGGTGACGCTGCCGTTGCCCTCACTGGCGGCAGCGGTGCTTTCAGCCGGAGCGGCAGCTTCGGTTTCTTCCTCTGCAGGTTTTGTTTCCGCCGTCTGAGCGTACTCTTCCGTCTGGGTCTCCATATAATCTTCCGTGGTCTTATGCGCCAGGAAGTCGCCTTCCAGTTTTACATCCATATCGCCCATGATCATATTCATGGCAAATTTACCGGCGATCATGCGGTCGTCTCCGTTCACACAGTACGCGCCGATGTGATCCATCTTTATGCTTCCGCTTCCGCTCTTATCCTCATAGCTTTTATCCATTTTTGCATGATACATGCCATTCGATAAGGTCGTGATCTTAAGTGCATCGACCTCTGCGGGTGTAAACTCCTCATCATCGTCAAAATCGTCGGTATCAAAATCTGTCATGCCGACAAGTGAAAAGAAAATATCCCAGTTTCCGTCTTCTTCGATCTCCAGTGTCACGCGCCGCGGGTTTGTAAGCCCATCCGCCTTGATCTCCTCAAAGTCCTCAGGCAGATTGGGCATGTTCTCATAGCCCTCGATCTTTGTCAGCTGGATCTCGCCTTTATACTCACCGATCAGATCGGTCAGCATGGCATCTGTTTTGACCTGGGCTCCCTCTGGGATCTTGATCTGCTCCGCGTCTCCGGCTTTCACGCCGCCGCTGATTGCATCCATGCCCTGCTCTATAAGAGCTGCCTGCTCTGCCGCGGTAAGGCCGCCGGTCCCGGCACCTTCAGAGGCCGCAGATGCCCCTGCAGCGCTTCCGGTGCTGCCGCCCGCATTGCCTGTGCCGGTGCTTTCGGAAGGAACAGCTGCCATAGTGGTCTCTGTCTGTACAGCAGTGCTCTCTGCTTTGCCGCCGTCATCCTTCTTTCCGCGCAGCGTGAAAATACCCGCGACTGCTGCGACCGCGATCACTGCTACGCCACCGATCAGGGCTCCCTTCGGGATCCCGCCGCCAGACTTTTGAGGTCCTGCGGGTGCCGAAGCCCCAGGAAAAGCCGGGCCGGAGGGTCTCTTCGGAGCAGGATCGTCTGCATATTTAGAAGTGCCGCTGCCGGGTGCCTGTTCATACGCTGCCGGCTTTATCTTCGGGGATTCTTCCGTATAGCCGCCCTGTACTGCAGCCGGGGCCTCCGGTTCTACTCTCGCTCCGCAGGCCTCACAGAACTTCGAATCATCAGGGATCGGGGCTCCGCAATTAGTGCAAAACTGACTCATAACGCTTCCTCCTTGTCTTGAAAATGACTGGCATGTCAATATGTTTTGAAATATTACAAAAATACCGCTGGATTTTGTCACGAAAATGACACCGGCAGATTGGATACGGATCTGTTGTATTGTGCTTCGGTCTGCGGCCTTGCCCTGCGGCCGCCGTGAATAAATGACAGAGAATAATTTTTACCTTATGCTTGCTGTCCTTTCAAATGTCCGTGCATATCACGGGCAGACCTGAGCACACGTCCATTCGTCGGGATCTTCTATATACATTGTCTCTTTTTTTATCCATGATGTAAATGACGCAGGGGTTTTGGTCAATGACAATTCCAACGCCTCTCTTTGTCATTTCTTGTCAAGACATTGTCACGATGCTACAATATGAGCCAAGGGACAAATGAGAGCAAATTTGTCGGGCGACTCACAATATCATATATATTTGTTTGTTTGAATGCACTTGAGGGGCGACCATGGAGAATAAACTGAACTTCCTGATGAATCTGACAGGTACCAAAAATAGCGTCTTAAGCAAGGCGGTCTCGTTTGATCCTTCTTATATCAGCAGGATCCGCACCGGAAAGCGAAGCATGCCGGATACCCCGCAGTTCGTTGAAGCTCTGGCTTCCTATTTTTCCCGCAATATCCGCCCCGGAGAACAGCAGGTGATCCTTGCGTCCGAGCTTTGCCCCGGAAAAGCCCTGCCGGAAGACCGTGAAGAACTGCAGATGCTTCTCTCGGCATGGCTTCATCAGAAGGAGCTGCCAAAGCCTGACAGCATCCACAGCTTTCTGAACGGCTTTGCATCCGCCGGCATGCTGGCGGCAAATGCAGCCAGGGCTGTCACGCCCGATATGTCTCCGGAGGAGCTGGCAGCCGCCATCAGAAGCCGGACGGAACAGCTGGAGACGGAGGCCGGCGGCAATCCGTATTTTTACGGCAACGAAGGCAAGCGCCGCGCTGTGGAGATCTTTCTCGGCAGACTGTGCTGCAGCAATAAAGCATACCAGCTGCTGCTCTATTCGGATGAGGAGATGTCCTGGCTATATGAAGATCCGGCTTTCGCAAAGCGCTGGGCCGCATTGCTGATCCGCCTTCTTTCCACCGGCAGCCGCATCCGCATCCCTCACAATATCACCCGGGACTCCAACGAAATGTTTGAGTCTGTCCAGAAATGGATCCCCCTTTACATGACAGGCGCGATCGATCCTTTATATTATCCGCGGCTTCGGGACGGCGTCTACCACCGCTCCCTGTTCATCGCAAAGGACGATTCTGCTCTCATCTCCACCTCTGTCGGAAGAAATACCGACGGGATGCTCAATATTCAGATCCGCGACAGACAGGCAGTGCAGGCATTGGAGCAGGAATACGCAAACTATACCTCTCTCTGCCTTCCCCTGATGCATATTTACAACAAAAAGAACAGCAGGGACTGCTTCCAGGCTATGCTGCAGTATGAAAAGCAGCCCGGTGACGTTATCTTCGCCCATCCCCTGCCCGCCCTTTTCACCATGCCGCAGTCGGTCACGCAGTCGGTCCGCCTGCGCTCAGATTCCGGTTTCTTTTCCGAATACCAGAGCAAATCCTATGCGATTTTCCGGGAACATATGCGTAAAGGGGAGCGTGTCATCGAGATCCTCAACCTGCCGAATGCAAAGGATGTAAAAGACGGACTGGTGCGTTTTCCGCTGGAAGATTTTTTTGAACTCGGCCCTGAGCCGGTTTCAGCCGCAGAGCTGAAGCTTCATCTCAAAAATGTCATCCGTCTCCTCCGGCGGGAGCCCTCCTATCAGGTGATCCTGTCGGGAATGATCCCGAAAAACATCTGCCTCTCCGCCAAGGAAAACACAGGTGCCCATCTCATGAGCGCTCTTGCTCCCACTACGAACTTTGAGATCCGGGAGCACAACATGACCGCGGCCTTTTGGGAGTATCTATGCAGGATCATGGAGGATGATAATTCCCACTCCAGAGAAGATGTGCTGCGGCAGCTGGATGCCTATATCCGCGAGCTGGATGGATGATCCGGCAGAATCATCCGTTTAGGACGGTCAAATAGGGCGCACCCGGAAAGGCGGGATGTGCCGGCCTGAAAAACACTATGTTAGATACGCCGATCTGTGATTTTGTAAATGATTATATTGCCTCCGATACAAGCCGGCTTCATATGCCGGGTCATAAGGGGGCTCCTTTTCTCGGTCCTGAAGCCATAGATATCACAGAGATCAAAGGAGCAGATGCCCTTTATGAAGCCGGCGGCATCATTGCGGAAAGCGAAAAAAACGCGTCAGAGCTCTTTGGAACATACAGGACCTTTTACTCAACGGAAGGCTCCAGCCATGTGATCCGGGCAATGCTGATGCTTGCGGGGCAATGCTTCCCCCGGCATGATAAAGCACGGCGCTTTACTGTCCTTGCCGCACGCAATGTCCATAAGGCCTTTATTCACGCCCTGGCCCTGTTGGACATGGATGTTATCTGGCTGTACCCGGAGGAAGAAAACTCCGGCTCCATCTGCAGCTGCAGGATCTCTCCAAAGCAGCTCGAAGAAAAGCTTCTTCAGTGCTGCCAGTCAGAGCATCCTGCAGACCGGGACAGTGTTCCGGACCGCTCAGGTCAGGGAACAGATGCAGCCGGATCCTTTTCCGCATGTCCCGGGCTTCCCGATGCAGTGTTTGTCACCTCACCGGATTACCTCGGCAACCTTGCGGATATCCGGGATCTCTCTGAGGTCTGTGCGCGTTTCGGGCTTCCCCTTCTTGTGGACAATGCTCACGGCGCTTATCTTCACTTCCTGAAGGATCCTTCGCATCCGATGGATCTCGGTGCCGCAATGTGCTGCGATTCCGCCCATAAAACGCTGCCGGTGCTGACCGGAGGCGCCTATCTGCATATCGGCGCAGATCCCGCTCTGAAGGTCCCGCAGATCCGGGAGCAGCTTGCCGCAGGCGCAAAGGACGCCCTCTCCCTTTTCGGTTCGAGCAGCCCGTCCTATCTGATCCTGCAGTCTCTGGATCTTTGCAACCGGTATCTTTCCTGCGGATACAAAAAAAGACTGGATGATACCATCCAGTCTGTCGATCAGCTGAAAAAAAGAATTTCCGACCTGGGGATCCCGGTGCTTAACACGGAGCCCTTAAAGCTCGTCCTTTCCCTGGCACCTTCAGGGATCAGCGGAGAATCCGCCGCGGAGCTTTTACGTAAATACAAAGCAGAGTGCGAGTTTGCCGATGCGGAGTATGTCGTTTTGATGCTCACACCGGAAAATACGAAGCAGGACTTTGAGAGGATCCTCGCTGCCTGCGCTGAGCTTTCACAACTCTTCAAAAAACGGTCCGGGCTTCCGGGCACATCCACAGATACGGGCAATGCAGACGGTAAGATGCCTGCAAATGTTCCGGCATCCTCTGTCCTGATCCGTCTCCCGGTCCTTGAAAAGGCCTGCTCCATCCGGGAAGCGGTCTTTGCTCCTGCTGAGGCCGTTCCCGCCTCCAAAGCGTCCGGACGGATCTGTGCGCTGCCGACGGTCTCCTGTCCGCCGGCCGTCCCTATCGCAGTCAGCGGGGAACGATTCAATGATGAAGCCGTAAGGCTTCTCGATGTCTATCATATCCGTACCGTTTCCGTTGTGAAGGAGTGAAAACAGGATAATTCAGCTCTCTAACTCCGGCCTTTGCGCGGACGCTTTCGAAAGGCCGATGTAACAGGCGGCAACACCCAGCACACTGACACCGCAGGCGATCCACACCGTCACGGGTACAGGCAGCATGTCATACAGGCGTCCGCCGATCAGGCTCGCTGCGATACCTCCGCAGGTCGTCATGGTATAGGCCAGGCTCTGTGCCTTGGCAGAATCCTCCTTTGCCGTATTCTCCGTCACATAGGGAACGATCGCGGACGCATAGAGCGCGAAGGACGGAGCCTGCATCGCATAAGAAGCAAACAACTGCGGAACCGTCCTGGACGCCGCGATCGCTGCAGCCTTCAATGTGAAGAAGATAAATGCCACGCGGAGGATCTTCCGGCTGTCGGTCTTTCGGAAGATCCGGCTGTAGAACACCATCACCGGGATCTCCACTGCCGCGATGAATGCATGCAGAACACCCAGCGTGCTCGTATCTCCGCCGTCAAAACGCACAATGTTGATCAGAAAGTTATTGATCGTGTTATGGGTAAAAAACAGCAGCGCCGTACCGATCAGCAGAATGAAAAATTTCGGATCCGCTGCAATAAAGTCCTTCATGGACCGTCCTTCCTTAAATTCCTGTACGGCTTCTGCCCTTCTTCCGGCAGAGGCTTTTTTCATGGAAAGAAAAGAAAGAAACTGGAGCACTGTGACAGCAAGCCCTGCGATCGGAATCATCCTTACGCCGAGGCTTTCCGTCGTATTTCCCAGAAACAGGGATGCCGCTACAAAAGCCAGCGATCCCATGCCGCGGGAAATGCCGTAGTCTACCGTCATCCCGCTGTAAAGCGCGTCCGAATACATCTTCATATTCAGGGAATTGATGACATTCGAAAGGGCAATATAGGTCCCGAAGCCGATGGCGCTGACCGCACCCCTTACGGGGAAGAACAGCAGGACCAGGAGCACTGCGGCCTGCAGGAAAAATGCCGGCGGAAGAAGCCTTGCCGGCGTCATGTTCTCTTTACGGTCTACAAGGGAGGAAAGCTCCGGACCAAGGAAAGCGCCGACAATATTTCCGACCGCCATGATCAGCCCGAGCTCGGCGTTGGTATAGCCGATCCCCTGAAGAAAAACTGCCGCAAAGCCGTTGGAAGCGCAGTAGCTCATCCAGAACGAGGCCTGTACGGCAGAAAACTGTTTTGTGATTGAATCCTGGGTATTCATTTTATTTCGTGCTTACTCCACCCTGGGGAGCTCCTTCTGGTCATTGGTCTTGAACGGGATGCCCCGGGCCTTCATATCCGCTTCCGCAACCTTCATCATGATGGCGCATTCCATACGCTTCCTGAAGAGCTTGCAGCCGTATTCGTACACACCGTGGATATCTCCCGCCGCATGCAGCGCGTTGGCCGCGCAGCCTCCCGCGCAGTAGAGTCTCGCCCAGCACTTCTGGCATTCCTCACGGGCATAGACATTACAGGACTTGAAGCTGTCCCGGATCTCAGGATGCGTCACGCCCTGCCAGACATCTCCCATCTTATACTCGGGATCATTTACAAACTGATGGCAGGGGTAGAGATCGCCCCAGGCGGTCACTGCCATATACTCCGTTCCCGAGCCGCAGCCGGAAACCCGCTTATAGATACACGGTCCGTGCTGCAGGTCGATCATATAGTGATAGAAGGTGATCGGCTTTCCGTCCCGCTCTCTCTTAAGCATATCCTTTGCAAGGATCTCGTACTGCTCATAGAGCACCGGAAGATCCGCCTCCGTGAGGGCACAGGGATCGTCCGGGTTTGTCACCACCGGTTCCATGGATAGCTCGGTAAAGCCGAGGTCATCCGCCATGTGAAAGATATCATTCGTAAAATCGGTATTATGATGCGTAAAGGTGCCGCGCATGTAGTAGTTCTTATCGCCGCGGGCCTTTGCCAGTCTCTGGAACTTCGGGACGATCCGGTCATAGCTTCCGTTTCCGGCAAGGTCGGTGCGGAAACGGTCATTGACCTCCTTCCTTCCGTCAAGGCTTAAGACCACGTTATAGCACTCCCGGTTCGCCCATTCGATCACGTCATCGTTGATGCCGATACCGTTCGTCGTGAGCGTAAAACGGAAGTTTTTGTTATGTTGCTTCTCAATACTTCTGGCGTATTCGACGAGCTTTTTACATACATCAAAATTTACAAGCGGCTCCCCGCCGAAGAAATCGACCTCGAGGTTCCTGCGGGTACCTGAGTTTGCGATCAGGAAATCAAGCGCCTGCTTTCCGGTCTCAAAGCTCATCAGACCCTCGCCGCCCTTGAATTTACCCTGGGCCGCAAAGCAGTAATCACAGTTCAGATTGCAGGTATGGGCGACCAGAAGACAGAGCGCCTTGACCACGGTGGAACGCTCCTTCAAAACACCTGCCGCAGAGCGGAACACATCCTCGGAAAAAAGCTTCCTTGACCTGATCAGCTCTTCGATGTCCGCGAAGGTCTCGGCGATCTCTTCCGAAGAAGCCTCCGGATGTTCCGCACAAAGTGCCTCCCTGGCCTTTTCCTCGGACAGTCCCTCGTCCATAAGCCTGATGGCATCGTATGCCAGTTCATCCGTGACATGCACACTCGCACTGTTCACATCGATGACAATGTTGTAGCCGTTCATCTGATACTGATGGATCATATGATTTATCTCCGCTGAATCGTTAAGATATCTGTCTGGCAACAAGTTCAGTTTTCATCTGAAAAGCAAGCTTTCCATATGAAACCCGCCCAAATTTCAAGGGTGCTAAACAGTAACAAAACAAGAAAGAAGCCGGGACGCTGACACGTTCCGGCTGACGCATATCAAACTACGTTCCGTAAATTACTGCTCGTTATTCTCACACTGCTGGTTGGCAATGCCGCAGCTGGTCTTGCATGCGCTCTGGCAGGAAGTCTGGCACTCGCCGCAGCCGCCCTTTACTGCGCTCTGCTCCATGTCACGGGTCTCTAAAGAAATAATGTGCTTCATTTTTTATCCTCCTGAAAGTGACGGGACCGCCGGTCCCGCTGTCTTTATGTTTACAGCATCCCTATCATACCCGTATCAGGGTCTTCTTGTCAAGAATATAATGCTGTCATGTCAAAAAGGTATTTTCCGCCGTCCATATGCAGCCCGTATCCGCTCTGATACCTCTTCACGATTTAGGCATCGCAGATCCTTAAGCCATTCATGCGGTCCGATTGCCATAGCTTTGACGCAGCCTGCAGGCAAAGAGACTCGAAGACGCGGTCTGTATTTTGTTATAAAGCCTTGAATAAAGTTACTCTATCGCTACCGTTTTCATGTAACGGACTGCGCGCTTCTGGTTGGAATCTCCGAAGACGATGAGCTGTGCGCCCTGTCCCCCTTCGATTCCCTCGATCATTTCGCCGTCCCGTGCAAGGGCTACATATACTTTCCCTTCTTCGAGCAGTTCAAAGCCGGTAAGCTCGGCGGAATAATTATCCTCAGATGTCACCGTGATCTTATTGTTCTCCGCAATTTCGGCTCCTGCCTTCCCCAGCAGGTTTTTAAGCTCAGTACCTTCATATGCGTTATGCTTTGTTTCTCCCTTTCCATTGATCAGATCCCCTTCAAAAGAAGTCCTTCCGATCTCCTCCCAGGAGATCACAGTCTCCTTTCCTCCGAAAACAATCATAAGACCATCTTTTTTTGGTCCCGAACTCCGGTTCATGATCCCGAGAACAGCAGCAACGACCGCCAGGGCTGCTATGATCCCGATAATAAGCTTTTTAGACATTTTTCTCCTCCCTCAACGATCCCTTTTATGCTCCGGTTCCTGTCAGCATCTTTCCAAAAATTTCCGGCTGCGGGCTGGTTTTAGCAGCTGCCTGTACTGTTTCCGCAGCGTGCTGTCTGATGCGCTGCCCATCTTCAGCCCGAAGAACCGGCCGCAGACGTTTTGACAGCGAGACTGCAAGGCAGCCACATAAAGCGCCGCTTAACAGCGCCACTGTCAGGTACAGCATAAGCACCGTTCCCCAAAGATGGAAAACGATCAGATTCGCCGTAAATCCAGCCGCTGCCGAAGATAACATGTTTGGAAGCACCATGCTGCCGCTGTTATGTATTCCTGCTTTTCGGGAAAAATAAAAGATACAGTCAATGATGATCCCAGGTACGATATACCCGATGGGAGACAGCGCGCCCATACTCCCTGTCATCCCAAGCGCAAGCGCAAGGATGCTCTGGACCGCGCCCATCAGCGCGGCGCAGCCAGGCTGCGGCACAAGTTCAGCCGCAACGACCAGAAACATCAGGGAAAAACTGGTGCCGATCCCGCCGGGGATCCTTAAGAAATCGGTGATGACGTTTGCCGCGGGGGCGATCAGACGTTTGGAAAAAAGCCCCAGATCACAGCAAAGCGCTAGAAAAATAAGGTTTCTCAACCTGTTTGCTTTCATGTTCACTCCTTTTCAAAATAAGCGGAAGGTACAGGCGTTTCCCCCTGTGCCCCGGCATGGAAGCCATGGCCTTTTGTCCCGGCTTTAGGCTTCGATGCTCGAAGTGTAAATACAGCAGTTAGTGATTCTGACTGCTCTGCAGGAGCAAGCTCCAGCAGGTTCCCAGGACGTCCCGGCATCACTTAGCCCCTGCGGGAGGAAACTATCCCTGACGCTCAGGCGTTTGTTATAGCCGGTGCCCTTTTACAGGAGTTTTACCGCAAAGCCCCCGACGGAACTTTAGCGCGGAAGGATCCAGCCGGACCCTTTTGCATTTTCACGCCCCGCGGCTTATGCCGAAGGACGAGAGCAGTTTACAGTTGCTATGTATGAGGCCTGCGATGCAGGCCCTTTCTTTTTGCAGAAAGTTATCAAAAGTGTCTATACAGCGCTGCCTGTCGGCACTTTGCAGGTCATCGCTGCTGTTCATCAGGAGGAACGCGGAATACAGGTCTCGCTGGACCTCATGCCCGCCGACGTATGCGTGCCGCTCGGAGAGCCGCTTCCTCACATAGTCATCAGATACGTGGTCATACTGTGAGGCCCTGAA
>Ga0256404_1003903_pt1 | contig 29267 bp, 30 predicted proteins | sample RumenRJG_01DNA_FD_185990 | JGI IMG/M metagenome (GOLD analysis project Ga0256404, IMG submission 185990) | Bovine rumen microbial communities from Lethbridge, Alberta, Canada - RJG_01 | ecosystem: Host-associated > Mammals > Digestive system > Stomach > Rumen | place: Canada: Alberta | collected...
TTGCAGTTGCAAAAGGCTGGCCTTGTGGAAACAGCAGCCGGGGTCGGAGGCTCTCACCTTTCTCGGAGCGCAGATAAAATCACCCTGCTTGACATATACAAAGCAATCAATGAGGGTGAAGAAGAACGGGAAGTTTTTAATTTTCATCCCAATCCAAACAACAAGTGTCCTGTAGGAAAAAACATTCATAAAGTCCTTGATCCTGTTTTAGCCGACGCTCAAAAGGCAATGGAAAAGGAGATGAAAAAAACATGTCTTGCCGATTTAATTAAGGAAATTGAAGGCTAATAATTTTTGCCTGCTATGGATTTTTTTGTTTAAAAAGTTTTATTCTTGTACTGTAAATGGCGAAAAAAAATACATCTTAAAAGGGGGATTTTTAAATACTTAAAATCCGCGGCTCAGTGAGCCGTCCGTATAACAATTGCTTAAACCGCAAACCGGCTTGACCGCCTGTCGGCTACGAACCTTTGTTATGTGATATATTTAATAAATTTTCATTCGTTGTTCTACAATAATTCTGAGATAATCATCTTCTGATAAAGGATGTTTCCGTTCATCTATTACTATTTTTGCTGGCTTAAAACTTAAATTTTCTATTGATAATTTTGCAAATAAATCGATTTCATGTAAAGTATCAATAAGTAATTCTATAAAATCAGAATCAGAACTATTTTTATCTGTTTTTAAGAAGAATCCTCCTATAACATTTTTTATACCTTTATTAGTCTGAATTATTGAAACACAGTATAAATTATTTAATTTTAAATACAATTCTTCATTTAGGATATGATTATAACGTGTAATTGAATCACCCATATTATTAATCCAATGGAACTTTATCATTGAAATATTATTCATAAGAATTTCCTTTCTCAATAATAGTTTTCACGTTTTTACCTTTTACAAAACATGTATCAATAAAAATAACTTGTCCTCTTTTTTTTGTAAAGTATTCAGATTTTAAATATCTAAAATGGCCAACTCTAAAATGGGGAACAATTTCTCTTCCATCATTCGATTTTATTGTTTTTCCAATAATTTTATCTGATAGAGATAATTGAATTTTCTTATTTTTAAATCCATTTTCAAATCTAAATCCTTTTGGAACACCATCAAACACGCACTCAGGAAAAGCATTCATATAATAAATCAGATTTATAATTAATTTCCATGATTCATAATCTTCAGATTCTTCCACTGTTTTTGGATTCTCAAAAAGAAAAGGCTTATCTTTCTCTTTATCCATTGTAATTACAAGTCCCTTATGCAATACAATTATTCTTATTTTTTGATTTTCATCTACAGAAAGATTGTATGAATAACCAGATGTTTCATTTGGAACATGAAGACATATTTTAAAGTCAGTAGCTAAAAGTTTTTTACCTGTGCTTGCATTTGTAAAATCTTTATACTCTCCATTATCAGTAACAAATTGAATAAAATTGTTGTAATCTTTTATTTGAGTATTTATTAAAAAAGTTTTTAGATCGTTAGTCTTCAAGAAAATATGCAATATTTTTCCAATCATATCATCTTTTAGGAATTCTAATTGCCATTCTATTTGTAAAGAATTACTATTTGCCTTTCTTAAATGATTAAAAGTAGCTTCTTTGTCTTTTAAATTTTTATAGACTGTATTATAGAGATTATATTCATCTACTAAACATTTACTAAATTTATTCATTTTCTCAATCCTAGCGCCCCATTGCGGGCGTCCACATAACAACTGGTTGTACCGCAGCGGGCTTGACCCGCTGTCGGCTACGAACCTTTGTTATGTGATTTTTTATATCAAATTAGCATAATCTCTTTTTGCATAGAAGATACGCATTATTGAAACTACTTTTTCTACATCGTCAATCAAGTATAATGCAATAAAATTTTTATAGAAAAGAAAACGATGATATCCTTCATTCTGCAATACAGAATTATTACTCAGAGGATACATGTATGGATTTTCAGCAATATTTTCTTTTTCGTTCAGAAAGTCTACAAGAAGATGGTCTGCAGCTTTTTGATTTTTTAGCGTATCTGAAATGTAATCTACAATTTCCGACAAATCTTCTTCTGCTTTTTCCATGATTCGAACATTATAAGCCATGTTTTTCTCTGATTCTGGAAATTGCATCTTCAACGGAAGAGTATCTACCGTTTCTCATATCATCTTTTGCTTCTTCAAGTTTTCCGTATACATTAGCAAGAAAAAGGCTTTTTTCATATGTTTCCATACTCATAAGTACCATGTCACCATAACCATTTTTTGTTACAAAAATAGGCTCTTCATCTTCATGGCAAAGCGTAGATATTGCTGTTGTGTTTTTTAAATCCCTTATCGGAACTATTCGTGGCATCTAATCCTCCTTGTGGGATTATTTTACCACGGCTTATGTTGTTTTGTCTACAAAAAGGCGGGCTTGCCCCCTGCTTACAATCGAAGAGCCGTTAAGAAAAATTTTAGGCTCATCGAAATAATGGCTCGGAACAATTGATTGTTCCGCTGTCGGCTACGAACCTTTGTTATGTGATTTAATTTAGTTTTCAGGAAACAAATCTTTTATTTTTATTTCTGTTGAAATACGTTTATATGTTCTCGTTTGAATACCATTATTGGTTTTCAAAACAGAAGGACTATATACACCAAGAAATTTTACTCTATCCATTCCGAAACTGTCTCTGATATGCATAAAGATAACTCGATTTACATCATGCCAATCACCATCGGGGACATTTTTGGTATCACATTTTTCCATATCACCAACTACTTCATAGATAGTTGATTTATCTTCACTTAATGTGTTTTTCCAGCCATTTTTAGTTTTGACTGTTCCATCCTCAAGTTTTATAGCAAGATATGGAACCCATAGTTTATATGTGGAATTTAATTTTACAAAACATCTGCCTAAATTTTCTACATTGTAACCAAGCAAATTATAGATTTCAGTAACACCTTCATAATCAACATCATCTGTAGTAGAAAAGATTCCTTTTTCTAGAATAGCTTTTTTTCTTTGTTCATTATTTTCCCATGAAATACTTTTCCCATCTTCTTTTTCTTTTCTTGATATTAATTTTTTTACATAGTTTACTTGTTCGCAAATTTGAGCATTTACTTCATCATAAGTTTTTGGAGAACCATCAGAATTAAAAATTGCTATTCTTCCTTCTTCACATTGAATTGCCGATAGAACATCTTCTGCTCGGATTTCATCTAAAATTATATTTTCTTCTGCTAAATGATGACTTTCATCAACTTCAATTCCATATTTTATTTGTGGAAAATACAAGTCTAATAAATAATATTTTTTCCTATTTGTATCTGAATAATTAGGATTCTTAACATATTGTTGAGTAATAGGAATTAAATCTGGATTTGCGATTTTTGTATAAATAGAATTTATGACAAAATTTTCATATTTTTTACCTTTGGTTCTTTTATTCAGCATTAGAGCCAAATGTTCAAGTTTTTCCATCTTTCTCCTAAGCGCCCCAGTGCGGGCGTCCACATAACAATTGCTTAAACCGCAAACCGGCTTGACCGGTTTGTCGGCTTTGAAGCTTTGTTATGTGAATTTTATTTTATAAAAGTAAGAATAATATTTACTGTGCTACTAATTAATGCTAAAGAAGAAATTATAATTGTAATGATATATATTTTTGTTGAACCTGTTTTTTTATTTTTTATTCTTTCAATTTCCTCAGATTGTTGTTTATCTAAAATATCTTTCTGTTTTGTATATTCAAATAAAACTTTTATTGCTTCTGAATTCTTATTTATAGCTTCTTCTTGTTTTTGATCAACTAAATCTTTGTTATTAAGTAAGGCTCCTAATTCTTCCAAACGTTTTGTTTGTTCTGCATCAATAACATCTTTTTCATCAAGGCGTTTTCTGTTTTTTTCGATATTTTCTGTCTGCTCTAAATCAAGGCTATCTTTTTTATCCAAACGATTTTTTTGATTTTGAGAATCTTCATGAAGAAGTTTTACGTTATTTTCAAGTCTGTCTTGCTTTTCAAGGATATCTTGTTGTTGTCTTATTTGTTTTACAACGGATTCAAGTTCTTTCTTTGCAAGTTCTGAAAGTTTTTCTTTAGAAGCACCTTTCAGTTTAAGTTCAAGTTCTCTTACTGTTGAACGGTTCATTGCGATAGACATACATCCAATTTGCAATATAATTTTTTCAACTTGTGCCATTTTTTGCAAGCAATCAAAAAGCATTTTTTGGCTTTCTGCATTATCTGCAGTTGCATTTCCAATTTCTTCAACAGCAGTTTGTAATCCTTCAATGGCATCTTTTCTATGCCAAAAGCCTGCACTCATATTTGCAGCTGTTTCTGCTGCTTCACGTGCATCTCCAGCACTTTTTAATGCTTTTTGAATTTGTTTATCCAAAACCTTTATATTATTTACTTGACCATCAATTATTTCTGGTAAATTTTCTTCAGATACTTTTTCTGGAACATCAATAAGATTTAGTTGATTTTTTGACATTGCATCCTCCATATTTTTATTTTGAAGTTTAAATAATTCTTCGAACATAGATTACCCCCATTGTAATATATCACTTAAATCTGAGCTTAACCCAGAATTTAATATTTCAGCTTCTTTTAGTTCAGTACTAATTTTTTCAAAATTTTCTTCAATTTCTTTATATGAATCTATAAAGAAAATTATGGATTTTTTACTTTCTTCACATACAGAATCAATAGCAATACTTGCATCTTGTGCACTTATCCATTTATCTGCTTGTTTGTAAAATATTTTTGCATTGGTAAGATGCAATTGCTCATTCATTACTTTTATTCGTTCATTTCTTTTTATACTTCGTTTTATACCCATTCCAACATCTGTTACAACTGCAACGCAGAATCTTCCAACACCAACAAAGTTTACTCTTAATAACATATTTCCAAAGAAAGCTGTTGGATTTGCTGGACCACCTTCTTTAATAGAATCAATAGCACCTTCAATTGCAGCATCTGCTAAATCTACAGCAGTGAATGTTCCTGTTGCAATTGTCATCATTCTTACTATAGTTCTATTATTAAATGGAATTACATTTTTCCAATTTATCGAAGAAAACTCGCCGTTTTCTTTTAATTCCATGCAAAGACGTCTAACAAAATAGAAACCTCTTACTAAAACTTCATTAATAACAACAGGAATTGCTTGTCTTTTTAATTCATGTGCTACAGCCATTTCTGTTCTCATATCTAATTTTGAAGATGCACCCTCAAAAAGTTTATTAAATGCTCCTAAATCAACTTGTTTTTTACCTGTCCCAATTCCGTTTTGGAAAGCTTTACGTAGATTTTCATTGAATTTTGAATCTTTAAAACAAGGTAAAGCAGCAAGCTCTTTCATTAATGACATAAACTTTCCAGGTACGCCTGAGCCGCCACCAGCACTAGCATGGCTACCTGCCATATCACTCATTAAATGGCCTTTTCTGTTAGCCATTGTTTTAGCAACTGTCAAAAACCAGTTTATGATACCTGAAAATAATTTAGTGACCGGATTTTTTCCAACAAAATTACCATATTCATTTACTGTTATTGGAATATTATGCATAGTTCCGAATTTATCTGAATAAACTGAACTACCAGTGAATTGTACAATTACACAACAAATCAGACCAATTAATGTTGGATGATGACAAAAATCATCAAGATGATGAGTTTTAGTAGTAATAATTTCTTTTCCTGCAATATCTTTAATATTATGAAAATCATCATCGCCTGGAAGCGGGAATTTTTTTTCAAGGAATTTTACAGCACCATCAAGTCTGTCACCTTCGTAGCCTTGTTTTTTGGCAAATTCCATAACTTTTTCATTTACTTGTTTATTGCTAACAGCTTTTGCATTCTTAAAATCCCATTTCCCAACAAATAATATATCGATTATTCCACAAATTAACCCACAAATTACAGCTGCTGCATAATCGTAACCGTCTGCATGATTTGTAAGTCTATCTATTTCTATATTTAGTTCCTGAAGTTTCTTATTTACTTCTTCAAGTTGACTATCTAGATTAGAAATATTTTTGTGAATTTCTTTTCTTCTTTCATCTAAATCTTCAGTATTATATAAAGGCAGGAATTCATATTCGACTTTGAAATCTTCAACTTCAAATTCATTTTGCGCAGAAATTTGTAATTCTGTAAACTTATTCATTATTTTTCACCAAGCGCCCCAGTGCGGGCGTCCACATAACAATTTTTTCTCCATATCCATCATAAACAATTTATTCCTGCGTGAATTGTCGGCATAAGTTGTTTATGAAGATAATTATACACAAATAATACTATAAATTAGGAAACTTTCAAGAAAGTTATGCGGATACACATAAGTCCACACTTTTTTATCACAAAATTTTACTTGTTGCCGGTTGCGTTAGGCTATGGAGCACCGCCGGAGGCGTTCACCGACATCCGTGTCGTAACGAGAACTTCGTTCTCGCGGTAGTTATTGCCTTTTATAGCACGCGACCTCCTTGTCGCGCTTGGATAATTTATGCACGGTTGGCGGGGAATGGAGCGAAAGCGGAAGTGCGGAACAGCCGACCCGCGTAAGCGGGTAACGCCAGTCGTTGTCGGCGTTATTCAGAACGCCATGGATTTTCGGCGTTATTCAGAACGCCCTAGATTGTCGGCGTTATTCAGAACGCCATGGATTTTCGGACATAAAAAAAGCGGCCGGAAAATCTCCAGCCGCATGAAATTTTGGGCGTGTCGGGGAAAGTTTTTCCCCTTTAGTGTTTAGCCCGCCATTGCACCGAGCTTCTTTTTTCTTTGCGCAAGGATTACGCTCTGAAGGAGGATGAAGAAACACAGCATGAGGCCGGTTGTGATGCTCTGCCAGTATGGCTCGCGCAAGCCTGAGGCAACTACGATGTTGTTGATTGTCTTGAGGCTCATTACACCGAACAATGTTCCGATTACGCTACCAACGCCGCCACTAAGCAGGGTGCCTCCGATGATTGAAGAAGCGATTGCCTGCATTTCGGCTCCGGTTGCGTTCGAGGCGTTTCCGGCTCCAGTGTGCAGAAGGTAGATGAATCCTGCGATTCCGGCGAGCAAACCACACAAAACATAGGCGAAGAACTGTGTGCGCTGTACGTTGATGCCCAGCATGAGCGCGCTTTCTGAGTTGCCGCCCACAGCGTACAAGTTTCGGCCAAAGCGGGTCCATTTGAGCATTGCCCACAAAATCAGAACCACGACAAGTGCAATCACGACTCCGAGCTCAATCGAAGACGGAATCCAGTTGCCGTTCTTTGCGTAAGTTCCGATGAAAGGAAGGTCAATCTCAAAGTCCTTCAAGTCCAGGAAAAGCTCGTTTTCTGCTGTGCGCGGAACTTTGCTTACGATTGTGGTCATGCCGCGTGTGAAGAACATTCCGGCCAGTGTTACGATGAAAGGCTGGATTTTGAGATATGCCGTAAAGTAGCCCTGAATCACGCCCATTGCAAGACCGATTCCCAGTGCAATCACGATTGAGCTTAAGATGCCGCCGTTATGGTCTTCCATAAAAACGACCGAAGCCATTGTGATGAGTGCCACAGAGCCACCGACCGAAATATCGATTCCGCCTGTAATCATTACGATTGTAAGACCGCAGGCCGTTACGATAAGGTAAGCGTTGTTGTTGAACAAGTCCAGAAACTGCTGGGGGTTCAAAAATCCGCCGCCCCAAATCAGCATAGCCAGCAAATACATTCCCACGAAGGTACAGACTGTAATCGTGAGGAGGAGGGTAGTGTTTGAAAGAGGCTGCTTGTCCTTCCCTTTTGCAAAAGGATTAAAATTCTGCAATGTCTGCATGATGTTTGCCATAATTATTTAGCCTCCACTTTTGCTGCTGCCGCACGTTTTTCCATAATCTTGTTTTTGATTTTGCCCAGCCATGCCTTGACGACCGGTGAGCCTGCGACAACGATGATGATGATGACGACTGCCTTGTAAGCCTTGACCGCTGTTGAAGAAACTTTCATTGCGTACAAGGTGATTGTGAGTGCCTGGATGATGTAAGCGCCCAAAATCGAGCCGGAAAGTTTGAATTTTCCGCCGCCAAGTGAGTTTCCGCCGATTGCGACTGCAAGGATTGCGTCCATTTCGATGTCGAGAAGGATTGTCTCATGGTTGATGAGTCCGATTCGGCAGACGTTGATTGAGCCGGCCATTGTGACACAGATGCCGAGGATTACGAAAACTACGAGCTTCCAGATTACCGGGTTGATGCCGTTGAGTTTTGCCGCCCTCTCGTTGATACCGACAGACTGAATGTAAAGGCTCAGTGTTGTCTTTTTGAGAAGAAGGTTAATCAGAATGATGAATGCAATGACTACAAGGATCGGTGTTGGAATCGCAATGTGGGGGATGAAGCCGCCGATGTAAGTCAAAAGCGGGCTTTCAACGTTTGGAGTTGCACCACCGTTAATCCAGTAAGCGATTGGCCGACCGGCTGTGTACAAAATCAATGAGGCAATCATCGGCTGGATGTTGAATTTTGCGATGAGAATGCCGTTGAACAAACAGAAGATAATTGCAACCAGACAGGCGACAATCAAAGCTGCGAGAATTGTTCCCGGATTGATTGTTCCTGCACGCAAGATTTTTACGAAAACCGACCCTGCGATTGCGGCTGCGGCACCGATAGAAATATCCTGACCTTTTGTGGCACTCGTTACCAGAGTCATACCGATCGAAAGAATTACAAGTTCGCTCGCACCGTTCAAGATACTGACCAGATTGCCAGAAAGGACGGTGTTTCCGAAGTTGTTGCTCTTGATTACGATAGAAAAGAAGCTTGGGTCACGGAAGAGGTTGAAAATAACCAGAATCAGCAAGGCTACGATTGGGATTGCAAGCTGAGACTGAAAAAGTTTTTTCGTCTGATTTATGATTTTGTTAGGCATTTTTTGCTTTTCCTCCCGCAATTGTCTGCATGATTACATCCTGACTAAGTTCCTCGCCTTTAAGCTCGCCCACGATTTTGCGGTCGCGCATGACGATGAGCCTCTGGCAGACTGAAAGCATCTCAGGAATTTCCGAAGAAATGAATGTGACGCTCACGCCCTGTTCTGCAAGCTTAAGTACTTGTTTTTGAATCTCAATCTTGGTTCCGACATCGATACCACGGGTCGGTTCGTCAAGAATCAGATATTGAGGGTGGGTCAAAAGCCAGCGTGCAAGAATGACTTTCTGCTGGTTTCCGCCTGAAAGGGACTTAATCGGCGTCTCTTTTGAAGCCGTTTTGATTTCAAGCAGTTTGATGTACTCGTCGGCAATCTTTTCTGATTCCGCACGAGAAATTGGGTGGAAGAAACCCTTGAGAACCTGTAGCGCAAGAATAAGATTTTCGCGGACTGACAAATCCTGAATGATGCCGTCGCCTTTTCGGTCTTCCGGCAAATATCCGATTCCGTTTTTCATCGCGTCTTTAGGGCAGGTGATTTTTGTATCTTTTCCGTTGATTTTGACTTTTCCGCTCGTAACACGGTCTGCGGCAAAAATCGCACGCACGCTTTCGCTTCGGCCTGAGCCAAGAAGACCTGTGAATCCGTTGACTTCGCCTTTTTTGATGTTGAAATCGAATGGACGAACGCCTTCAGTTGTGGCAAGGTCCGTGGCCTCGTAAACATTTTCGCTCGTTGCTGGAATCGGTCGTTTCATGTTCTTGAGGTTTGTCATGTCCTCGGCTTCTTTTCCGAGCATTGCCGAAATCAGTTTGACGCGAGGCATTTCCTTTACAGTGTATTCTCCGACAAGCTCGCCGTTTCGCAGGACAGTGATTTTATCGCAGACTTCGTAAACCTGTTCCAGGAAGTGAGTGATGAAGATGATTCCAACGCCGTGACTCTTCAAAACTCGCATCAAAGTGAACAAAAGTTCAACCTCGTTGTCGTCCAAAGATGAAGTCGGTTCGTCGAGAATCAGAACCTTGCAGTCCATGTCAACCGCGCGTGCGATTGCGACCATCTGCTGAACGGCAAGAGAGCAGGTTCCGAGCTGCTGGCTTGCGTGTGCCGGAATGTTGAGCCTTTTCAAAAGCTCAGTTGCATTCTTTTCCTGTTCCTTGCGGTTTACGAATTTGTAATTTCCGCGGCCAATATACATATTCTCTGCCACAGTGAGGTTAGGGCAGAGGGTAATTTCCTGATAAACTGTAGAAATGCCCAAATTCTGAGCATCCTGTGGGGAACGGATGTTTACAGGTCCGTCATTTCCTGCGATTCGGATTTCACCTGCGTCTTTGATATGAACGCCAGTGAGAACCTTGACGAGGGTTGACTTTCCCGCACCGTTTTCACCCATGAGCGCGTGGATTTCGGCTTCCCGAAGAGTAAAGTCCACATTTTGAAGTGCCTTTACGCCTGGGAATTCTTTGTAAATTCCGCGCATTGACAAAACAACATCATTTTTTTCCATTATATACACCTGATTTTCTAAAAAAAACGGCGTAAAATATGCAAATTACACACTTTACGCCGTATAATCAGACCGTCTTAGAAGGTCGCTGATTAGTCACCAAGACCGTAAGTATCGATATCAGCCTGTGAGATTTTCTTTGCATCGAATCCTTTTTCGTCAGAAATGATTTTCTTTGAAGGAACTTTGCCAGTTGAAATCATCTTTTCGATTACAGCAGCCTGGAATGGAGAGCACTGTCCGTCATAGTTCCAGTTGCCAGCAAGAAGCTCACGAAGAGCCCATTTGTTGCAGTCGAAGCCCATTACAACTACTTTGCCGTTTACACCGTGTGTGATACCAGCTTCGTCGAGAGCTGCAACAGCACCTTTAGCCATACCGTCGTTCTCAGCGTAGATTACGTTGAAGTCTTCTTTTGAGTTGATTACAGACTCAACGATTTTTTTAGCCTCAGCCTCGTCCCATGTAGCTGTCTGCTGAACAACTTTCTTCATTTTGCCAGAAGCGAATTCTGCGTCCAAAGCACCTGTACGACCAATCTGAGCGTCTGAACCCATAGCACCCTGAATGTGAACAACTTTGTATTCTGGAAGATTCTGAGCCTTGAGCCATGCAACAGCTGTTTCACCTTCTTTTGCCATGTCAGAAACAACAGCTGCTTCGTAGTACTTGTCGCGAACGTTAATCATTCGGTCGAACAAGAATACTTTGATTCCGTTTTTCTGAGCATTTTTGAGAACTTTTTCCCAACCGTCAGTAGCAGCTGCAGAAAGAAGAATGTAATCAACACCCTCTGTGATGAACTGAGAAGCAGCATTGAGCTGTTCGTCATTTTTAAGGCTGTAGAATGTTTTTACATCATATTTTGATGCAGTGAAAACAGTCTCGAAGTCCTTTACGTTAGCAGCGCGATAGCCAGACTCTGATGGGGGGTTGTTGATAATACCAATCTTGATTTTACCGTCAGCAGCTTTCTTTGATTTTTTAGCTGCGAACACAGAAGTGAGACACATAAGTGCCATCAAACATGCAATTACTTTTTTCATCTAAGAATCCTCCTTTTTTAGATGTTTTGCATTACGATGTTAATGTTAAGCCCGGTTTATCGGTTTTTGAATAGAAATATTTAGGAATTTTTTTTGAAATTTTTAGGAGTCTTGAATTAAAATTGAATGTTCGGGGAAGGGAAAGTTAGAAAATTTACGTTGAAAGTTGGAAAATTTACGGAATAGATTGCCAACAACTAAAATGTCGTGTATAGTCTGTTAATTAAAAAAAGAGGTTACTATGAAAAGAATCATATCAGTTTTAAGTTTTGCAATTTTTGCAGTTTCTTTCACATTTTCTGACGGAATGAAAAATGACACGGACGTAACGTTTTCAGTGACTCCAATCGACAAGGACGAAGACGACAATGTTCAGTTCGGCGGCGCGTATCTGCTCGTTGACTCAAAATTGAACGACGACTACGTGACTTTGGGCGGAAAGTTGTATTACAGGCTCAACAAAACTGACTCAAAGGAAGAAGAATCGCAAAAACTTGAAGTTAAGCGCGCTTTTGCAAAAGTCCGGCCGTTTGGAAACGATATTTTTGAAATCGCGCTCGGAAAATTGTATTCATATTACCTTACAGGCGGATATTTTTCGCTCACAGAGACTTACACTGGAGCAACCCGCTGGGGAAAAACGGGATTCGGTGCAAAAACTGAATACCAAGGCTTTACTTTTGGACTCGCCCTCCCGCTTACAGAAAGCTATGTTGCCTTTAAAAAAGACTGGGGAATTAATTTCGCCGCAAGTTATAATTTTTCTTCTATTAATAAGGAGCTTCCTTTGACTTTTGGCTTTGACGTTCAGTATGGAGCCACTGCCGATGGAGAAGCTGACGTTAATTCTGTTTCTGAAAAAGATTTTTCTGAGTGTGTCGCAGCCAATTTTTCAAAAAGGAATTTCAGTATTTTTAAGACATTCTCGGTTTTCGCCGCTTTTTCACACAATGCCGAGCCCTATGTCGCAAATTCCATGCTCAGCCCTGTACAAAACAAAAAAGTCGCAGACTTAAAGCAAACAAATCTCTTCTCGCTTGCAATCCGTCCTACAATCGGCAAAGTGCGGATCACAAGCGAGAGCGAAATCGGTCATTCTGTTGAAGGAAACATGATTCCGCTCTACACAGCCCTGCAAGTCTACGCTCCGATTCACGGAATTTTTGCAATCAAACCAATGGCAGGCTACTACGCCGCTTATGACACCAGCGATTCTGCAAAATCTTTCGATACCTGGGAATTTTATCCTCGGGCCATGCTCGAATTTGAAAAATGGACAATTACGGCAGGCTGGGACATGTTCTACAAAAAAATCGCAGATAACGAATATCGCTGGACATGGACAGTGCCGGTTACTGCAAAATTGAAGGTGGGGGAGTAGCCTGCGGAATTTCCAGTGCTTTGAATTTTTGTTATTTGATTTCAAAGCGTTGGTCGCTAAATCGCTCTCCCAAATTCTTGATAATTGCATTGTCATCGTTTTTTACTTTAAACCAGAGAGATCGGTAATTATCAAGATCATCATCAAGCGGGTTGCCTTTGTAGCCTTTTTCTCCTGCTACAAGAATTGTTCCATAATATGAAAGGTGATTTCGATTATTTACAGCCCACACATCAATTTCATATTCTATGTTCTTGGAATTTTTGAATACGATATAGTCTTCTGCATCTTCATCGATTCTAAAACGCTTGTAACCGGCTGCAAGTAAATCATCTTCTGTTTCTATATCTTTCTTTTTGTCTTTTTCTTCCTTTGGCTGCTGCTGATTTTGTTGATTCTGCTGCTGCATATTCTGCATATTTTGTTGCTGCATCTGCATCATCTGTTGTATGAGCAGACTGTTGACAATAGCAGCCTGAGTGTCATTTGCATTCGATTGTGCGAACAATGCTGTCAGTGATAATGCTGCTGTAAAAATGATGGATGTAAATTTTTTCATATAAACTCCTTTTGCGGATTAAGCCGCCTTTGTTATTGCGTTTGCAACATGTTTGAGTGGATACCAGATAAAATATTGCAATAGCAATAATTAGTTTATATCAAGCTTAAATAAAACGCAAGTGCGTTATTTAGTAAAAAGCAATATTACACTTGTGATAAATTTATATTATGGGTTTTTGGAAAAATGTTGAAAATGAATGTAATTATCGTGGCATAAGTCGTAAAGAACTTGCGGCTGCGGTTCATTTTTCTGTCAACACAATTTCATCAGGAATCAAGCGTAATGGTATGCCTGAGGCAGATCTTGCGCTGCGCATTTCAAAAGTTCTGAATGTACCGTTGGAGCAATTATTGCCTCAACAACAGATTGATATTACGCCTATTGATTCAAATACTTTTGTACAAAATCATCAGCTTTTCACCAATTATTTACAATATGTACAGAAAATTGAAAAACTTCCACCTCAAACAAGAAAATCTTTACTTGCACTTATCGATAGTTTGTAACAAATAAATTCTGCGCCCGGGTATGGAAGGGTGGCGGAGCCAGTCGGAACGACCGAGCGGATAGCGAGCCCTGGAACACCCGTTGCAAGTGGATTGCGCCCATAAAAATTTGTCTTCCATAATTTCTGTGCTATAATGGCAACGCCGCTAACGCGGAGTTTTTATAGGAGGCATGATAAAAATTACATCCGTGTAATTTTTATCACGGCCAAGTTTTCACCGTTGGCGAAAACTTGCTTATCCGTTGTCTCCATACAACGCCGCTAACGCGGAGTTTTTATAGGAGTGATTATGAAAAAAATTAATGTCGTGAACGGGCCTTCGAACGCTTCGGCCATTATTATGGGTTGCATGAGGATGCCTGCTCTTTCTGTTGAGCAGGCAGAAAAGATGATTCACACCGCCGTCGATTTGGGAATTAACTTTTTTGATCATGCAACATGTTACGGTGTAAACGGTGAGGCAGAAAAACGTTTTGGGGATGCCTTCAAAAAGTCCGGGATTAAGCGCGAAGATGTGATTATTCAGAGCAAGTGCGGCATCTGTCCTGAGCGGAATGAATTTGACTGGACAAAAGAAAATATTCTCACGAGCGTCGACCAGATTCTTTCCCGCCTTCAGATGGATTACCTTGATGCGCTTCTTTTGCACAGGCCTGATTTGATTTTTGAGCCTGAGCAGGTTGCAGAGGCTTTCGATATTCTGCACAAAACCGGCAAAGTCCGTCATTTTGGTGTGAGCAATGTCCCGACGATGCAGCTCCAATTATTGAAGAAATTTGTGAAGCAGCCGCTTGTTTTTAATCAGCTTCAGTTTTCGATTGAGCAGTCTCAGCTTATCGACCAGACTTTGTATGTGAACAATCTTACCACGGAGCGTTCTATCGACCGTGACAACGGAACTTTGGATTATTGCCGTCTTCACGACATTACGATTCAGGCCTGGTCTCCGCTCCAGCATGGATTTTTTAAGGGCTGCTTTGTTGACAGCCCGGATTTCCCTGAGCTTAACAAAGTCCTTGCGGAACTTGGCGAAAAATATGGTGTTTCAAAGACTGCAATCGCAATCGCATGGATTCTGCGTCATCCGGCAAAAATGCAGGCAATCGCCGGAACGATGAATCCTGAGCATTTAAAAGAAATCTGTGACGCAACTAAAGTGGAGCTTACCCACAACGAATGGTACAAGCTTTATCTTTCTTCTGGTAAAACTCTTCCGTAAAAAAAACTGACCCTTGTTGAAAATCTCCAGCAAGGGGCAGCTTTCAGTTTTTCGAAATAACTTTACTCAGTGAAAGCCTTAATTAGCTTTTCAACATCTTCTGCATTGTGTCCGTTTGCAAGAAGCTGCTTCTTGTACCAGTCCGCAACGCCCGAAGCGGCTTTTTTGAAGCTTTCGGTGTCAATTTCTTCGGTTTCGACTACTGAAATCACGTTGTTCGCTTTCCAGTCTTTAATCAGCTCGTCGCACTCGTAACGGTTGATTGCGCGCTCGTAGTCAACGGCTTTCTGTGCGTTCTCGTCAACGATGCGTTTCTGCTCGTCGCTCAAAGAATTGTAAACGTCGCCGTTCATACAGAAGAAGAGACAGTCGTAATAAGCGTTCCAAAGTGAAATGTACTTCTGTACGCTCTGAACCGAAGCCGAAGCAATAGAAGGAAGCGGATTTTCCTGACCTTCAACCGTATTCTGCTGCAAGGCTGTGTATGTCTCAGACCAGTTCATGTTGGTTGCATTTGCTCCCCATGAGCGGTATGCCTGCATGAGAAGGTTACTTCCAGCCACGCGGATTTTAAGGCCTGCCAAATCATCAACGCTCTTAATCGGGCGGCGTGAATTTGTGAGCTGACGGAATCCATTTTCTGCAATGCCGAAGCAGTGAAGATTCAAGCCTTCGAGGATTTCTTTGAGCTGAGCTCCTGCCTCGCCGTCGAATTTTGCGTCGGCATCTTCGTAGCTATCATAAATATATGGAAGAGAAACGACATTAAAACGGTCGTCCAGTGCCGAATAAATCAGGTTCGAGTGCATAGAAAGCTGGATCGGGTCGCCTTCACGCAAGGCTGCGATTCCGTCCGGCTGGCTTCCGTTTGTAAGCTGGTCAGAGAATCCGTCTACCAAAACGGTTACTTTTCCGCCGGTTGATTCTTTCATCAGTGCAGCAAAATATCGGCCTGCTTTTGCCCATGTACAAGTCTCGCCTGGAGAACAAGCAAAGTGCCATGTCATCTGAGGCCACTCAACGGTAGCAGGGGCGGCATCTTTTGAAGCGTCGTACTGCTCGCTGTCATAAAGTGCAATCTGACTTCCGTCTCCTGCAATACTGTTTGCTTTCTGAACGGCAACGCTTGCCCGCGGCCAGTATGTGTAACCAATCAGAACAACAAGGCTTGCAAAAATCATCGGAAGAACTGCATGAGAAATCTGCGGCAAAGTGACTTTGACTGTGTTCTTGATTTTAAGGCTGATTGCGACAAAAAGGTTGATTCCGACTGGTGGTGTTACCTGACCGATTGCAAGGTTTACAGTCGCGATAATTCCGAATGCGATTGAATTGAAACCAAGCATACGGCAGACAGGAATCATAACCGGAATGAAGATGTACATTGCGCTGTTTGCGTCGATAAAACATCCAGCAATCAGAAAAATGATGTTGATGACCAGAAGGAATACGATTTTGTTCGCTGAAACGGTGGCAAGAAGTTCCTCTGCGGCATGAGAAATGCCAAAAAGCGTACAGACATAAGAGAAAAGGGTAGCAGAACCAATGATGATCATGATGCTTCCCGTAGTCTTTGCTGATTCAACAAGAATTCGAGCCATGTCACGAAGGCTTACTTCGCGGTAGATGAACATGCCAACGATAAGACCATAAACAGCCGCAACAGCCGCAGCCTCAGTCGGTGTGAATACGCCGCCGTAAATTCCGCCCAAAATGATGACTGGCATCAAGAAAGCCCATGAAGCGTCTTTGAATGCATCCCATCGTTCTTTTGCGCTTGAACGGGGTTTTGTAGACTGAATGTTTTTGCGATGAACTTCAATCAAAACAACTGCAATCAAAGCGACACCCATCAAAATGCCAGGAACAACACCAGCCATGAAAAGCTTTCCGACATCATCGCCTGTAATTGAAGCGTATACAACGTAAGCGATGCTCGGTGGAATGATGATTGCGATAGAGCTAGAAGCCGCCATAAGGGCTGTTGCAAATGGGGCAGAAAATCCAGCCTCAATCATGGCAGGAATCAGAATTGCACCCAAAGCCGCAACAGTAGCCGGGCCTGAGCCAGAAATTGCACCGAAAAGACAAGAAACGATAACGCAGACGATAGCAATGCCGCCGCGGGTGTGACCGATACAGGCATTTACGAATGCGATAAGACGCTTAGAAATGCCGGCTTTGGCCATGATGTTTCCGGCCAAAACGAAGAAAGGAATTGCAAGAAGCAGAGTCTTACTGATACCAGAATAAGTGTTTACGGCAACGACAGAAAGTTTCTGGCCTGCCGCAAGGATTGCCGCTACAGAAGAAGCTCCCAGACAGATTGCGATAGGCACATCAACGATAAGAAGAACAAAGAAGACTGCAAAAAGGATAGCTGTAATCATTTAGAAGCCTCCTTGTTTTTTGATTTGATAAAGTCCGAAAGATTTTCGATAAAGTGAAGGATAAGGCAGATGCCGCAGACAGGAACAAAAGACCAGAAAATCCAGCGCGGAAGATGCATTACGAAAGTGTGCTCGCCCTGCTGCATACTTGAAACCATGCGGATAAATCCCTGCCATGTAAGAATTATACAGTAGATAATGCAGATGATGCCAGAAAACAATTTCTGGACAGTTTTTTTAGTTCCGCTGAGACGGCTTGAAACAAGGGCAAGACCGATCAGACCGTCATTTTCGCGGGCACAGAGAGCAGCACCCATGAGCGAAACAAGGACGAACAATGCAATCACAAGCTCATCAGCAAAGGCCAGTGAATGATTGAAAACAAACCTTCCGATAACGTTTGCGAAAGTAAAGGCAAGCGTAACGGACATTGTGATTGCCAGCAGGTATTTTTCAACCACGGCAATCGCACTCATGACTTTTTTAAACATGAGAAACCCCTTTAAAAACGTCAATGAGGAAATTTCAATTCCCGATTTGACTTTTTTTTGTGTGATATAGAATTATAATAATTTATCCTATTCTGTACTAGTCCAAGTCTTGACAAGTTTACTTTGCATATCTATAATCTGACATATACCAAGTTTACTTGGCAGGAGGAAAAAATGACAAAAGAAGAGATTCTTGAAAAAAGCCGCAGCGATAATGGCGGAAAAGACATTGAAGATTTAGAAGTGCAGAAAAGCGCGGCAACTGTCGCATATTTTTCATCTTTCGGATTATGCTTTTTGATTTCAATCTTGAACTGGATTTTTACAAGGCAGATAAAAATTGAATGCTGGCTTGTTTTCTTTGGAATGGTTTGTGTGGCATTTTTCGTAAAGTTTGCCAGGCTCAAAAAACTCCACGAACTTTTTGTCGCTTTTTGTTATCTTTTGATTTTTATGGTTCTGCTTGTTCTTTTTATTCTGCAACTGTCTGGAAAAACAGGCTCTGTTCCGGGAGCTGCATGATGAACGAAAATCTTGTCCTTCAAAATCACTTAAAAGAAATCCGTACTGAAAAAAAGCTTTCCCAGTCAGACCTTGCGAAAATGGTCGGCGTTTCCAGAAATACAATCAGCTCCATAGAAACATTGCAGTTTTGTCCGACAGCAAAGCTCGCCTTGATTCTGTGTGTTGCTCTTGATAAAAAATTCGAGGACATCTTTTATTTTTAAGGAATTGTATAAATGATAGAACAGATTAGCGACTCGGCTGTTAAACGGGCAGTTTCACGAAAAATTCTCGAAGCTTTGCATGACTGGTTTGAAGTTGATGAAAGCAGGGAAAAATATATTTCAGATTGTGCCGACTGGATTTTCCTCGCCGCAAAAGAAAATGATGAATATGCAGGATTTCTTTGTCTCAAGGAAACTGGAAAAGATACTGTAGAACTTGCGGTTATGGGAGTGCTTAAAGAGTATCATCGTCATGGGCTTGGTCGCAAGCTTTTTGAAGCGGCAAAGAAAATTGCAAGCGATGCCGGTTATTCCTTCATGCAAGTGAAAACTGTAAAAATGGGCGTGTATCCTGATTATGATATCACAAACCGTTTTTATATTGCCTGCGGTTTTAAGGAGCTTGAAGTCATCAAAGAAATCTGGGGCGAAGAAAATCCCTGCCAGATTTATGTGCAGTACTTGAAATGATGCTTGCAGAGCTTCATGGTCTTACATTTTCTTGATTTCTTCCAGAAGCACCTTTGCGGCCTTTGAAAGTTCCCGGTCTTTTTTCCAGGCCAGATAAACTTCGCTGTAAATGGCAGACTCCAGCGGAACAAAACAAAGCGGGCTTTCAGAGGAAATATCAGCAAGCCCTTCCAGCGTGATGCATGATGCGATGTTTTCTTTTGTGAAAATGCCTGCGTTGTAAATAAGATTATAAGATCCCATTATATTGTATTTTTCCATTGAACCGCCGAACCAGTGCAAAAGCTCTCGGTGACGTGAAGCCTGTTCCGATAAAAACAGCGGCTCGTAATGTTCCAGAAGATTTTCTTTTTTAATGGATTTGTATTTTGCAAGCGGATTGTCTTTTCGTGTCAGAAGACCCCAGCGGTCTTTTTGCGGAAGGGTGAGGTGATTGTATTTTTCGACATTCTTGAATCCGATAAAAATTCCAAAGTCGCACAAGCCACGGTCGAGGCGTTCACATATAATTCCGGCATTTCCTGAAAAAAGACTGATTTCAATTTTTGGATGGTTTCCACGGATTTTTTTGAAAGCCCTTGCAACGTCTGAGATTGATTTTGATTCTCCCGCCCCGATGTAGATTTTGCCTGAAATCTGAGAGGAATTCGTTCTGAACTCTTCAATTGATTTTTCTGAAAGCTCAGTAATCTGAACTGCGTAATTGTAAAAACGAACACCTTCGTCGGTGAGAATGAATTTGCGGTTCTGCCTGTTCCGTTCAAAAAGCTGAACGCCAAGCTCTTCTTCAAGCTCAATAATCTGGCGGGATAGGGTAGGCTGAGTGATGTGAATAATCTCTGCCGCCCTGGAAATATTCTGTTCGTTTGCGATTGTGATAAAGTATTTTAATACGCGAAGTTCCATAGAAAAAGTATAACATTGCGACCGAAAATACGCTATGCTCACGAGGCATAATTTACTATAAAAACAAAGTATTTGTAATATGAGTAGATGTAGGTTATTTTTAAAGCGTGAGGTAGGGAGCGATAGCGGAACTGTGCAAAGCCCGACCCGCCGTTAGGCGGGGCACGCCCCACATAAGGAGAAACACATGGAAAAACTTACACTCGACACAAAATGGGACAAGACATTTGCGCTTTCAGATAAAGTTAATCACAAAAAGATAACATTTACCAATCATTTTGGAATTACGCTGGCGGCGGATATGTACACACCAAAGGCTTCACTTGCCAGCGAAAAACTTCCCGCAATCGCAGTCGCAGGACCTTTTGGAGCCGTGAAGGAACAGGCCAGCGGATTATACGCCCACGAAATGGCAAAGCGCGGCTACATCACAATTGCCTTTGACCCAAGCTTTACTGGCGAATCCGGCGGACAGCCACGCTACATGAACAGCCCGGACATCAACACAGAAGACTTTCAGGCAGCAGTGGACTTTCTTTCAAACCTGCCAAATGTAGACCCTGAAAAAATCGGCATCATCGGAATCTGCGGCTGGGGCGGCTGGGCTCTCAACACAGCAGGAATTGACACAAGAATTAAGGCGACTGCGGTAATGACAATGTACGACATGAGCCGCGTAACAAACAAAGGCTACTTCGACGAAAACGACAGCGAAGAATCGCGCTACCAGGCACGCGTTGCCGTGAACAAGGCCCGCACAGAAAATTTTGCAAAGGCTCAGGAAACAGGCGAATATCCGACAGTCGGCGGACTCCCAGCCCAACGCCCGGAAGGTGACACTTTCTTCAGCCAGTATTGGGATTACTACAAGACAGACCGCGGCTACCATCCCCGCTCACTCAACTCCAACATGGGCTGGGCTTTGACCGCCGCAACAAGTCTGATGAACACAAGCCTTTTTACTTACGCAAATGAAATTCGTTCTGCTGTGCTCATCGTTCATGGCGAAAAGGCTCACAGCCGCTACATGGGCGAGACTGCTTACAACGACATGGTAAAGGGCAGTAAATATGCGGCCAACAAGGAACTTATGATTATTCCGAACGCCACCCACTGCGATCTTTACGACGGCGGCAAGGGCAATTATATTCCTTGGGATAAGCTGCAGGAATTTTTTGAGATTAATTTGAAATAGGGCGTCTCCCCGACAGTGTCTTCGCCATGCTCAGCCACCGTCGGGGCCGGGCTTTTCGCACTTCCGCTGTTTGCTTCATTCTTCCGTTCGCTTTGCTCACTACAGAACGCCTGCGGCGGTGCTACAATCCCTGACGCAAAGTAAGAAAATTTGGAGGTTCTGTTATGATTTTTGAAAACCAGACATTCGACCAGGAAAGAGCTTTATACGGCCTGCGCGATGCGATTATAAAAAACTGTCGCTTTGACGGTGAGGCTGACGGAGAATCTGCCCTCAAAGAAGCGGGCAGGCTCGAAGTGAGCGGCTGTTTTATGAATCTGCGATATCCTTTCTGGCATGTAACTGATGCAAAAATCAGCGGAACTGAATTCACTGAAAATTGTCGGGCGGCTCTCTGGTATGATAAGAATGTCACGATTGACGATTGCAAGCTCAATGGCATTAAAGCATTGCGGGAGTGTCAGGACATTACGCTTAAAAATTCTTCTGTCAGCTCGCCTGAGTTTATCTGGAAATGCAGTAATCTTACCGTCGAAAATGTTGAAATCAAAGAATCGGAATATCCTTTTTTTGAAGTGAAAAATGCGAAAATCTCAAAGCTCAAAATGAAGGGAAAGTATTCTTTTCAGTACGATGAGGATGTTGAAATTACTGATTCAGAGCTGGATACAAAAGACGCCTTCTGGCACACGAAAAATGTAACGGTTCGCGACAGCATTGTGAAGGGCGAGTATCTGGGCTGGTATTCCGAAAATCTCACTCTCATCAACTGCAAGATTATCGGAACTCAGCCATTCTGTTACTGCAAGAATCTTGTTCTCGAAAACTGCACGATGGAAAACTGCGACCTTGCTTTTGAAAGAAGTTCTGTGCAGGTAAAAGTCGCTGGCAGAATCGACAGTGTAAAAAATCCGCTCGAAGGAAAAATCATTGCTGATGAAATTGGTGAAGTGATTTTTGAAAAAGACATCTGCGATGCGTGCAAAACTGAAATCGTGGCAAGAATCTGCAGCTGCAAATGCGCCTGAAAAATGGAGATTGAATCATGAAAAAGACATTTACATTACTTTTAGCTTTTTTGATTAGTTTTCTTCCCGCCTGTGCGGCAGGGAATGTCGAAATAACATCAACTGAAAAACAAGGAGCAGGGAACATGAAAATACAAATCGATATCACAAACGACAGTGGAAATCACACGCTCACGGCGACATTAGCAGACAATTCTTCGGCTACGGCCTTTTACGAGCTTTTGGGAAAAAGGGCAGTTACAGTTGATATGCACGACTACGGTAGCTTTGAAAAAGTCGGTTCGCTTGGAACATCACTTCCTCGAAACGATACTCAGATTACGACCAGCGCAGGCGACATCATTTTGTATCAGGGAAATCAAATAACGATTTACTACGACACTAACAGCTGGAACTTTACCCGGCTTGGAAAAATTGACGGCACGACTCAGGCCGAGCTCAAAAAGATTCTGGGCAAAGGCGATGTCACGGCGGTCTTCTCTGTAATGGAATAGAAGGAAATGCTTTTGAAAAAACTATTTCTGATTTTTGCGGTATTGCTTATGACAGACTTAATAGCAGCAAAAGAAAACCGAACTGTAAAACTAAACTCCGGATATGAGATGCCTACTCTCGGTTTGGGCACATGGACGCTTACAGGCGCGACCTGCGAAAACGCCGTTTATGCCGCGCTCAAATCTGGCTACCGTTTGATTGATACAGCAAAATATTATAGCAACGAGAGCGAAGTTGGAAACGCAATTCGTCGTGCTACAAAAGACGGAATCTGTAAGCGTGAAGAAATCTTTGTAACCACAAAACTTGTGCCTTGGAGCAGCACGCCGGAGCATGATATTGACGACTCTCTGCAAAAACTCGGGCTATCCTACATTGATCTTTGTCTGCTTCATCAGCATGGATCGGCTTCGGGTGATGATGCGGTTTATCGTGCAATGTGCAAAGCGGTAAAGGCCGGAAAAATCCGTTCGATCGGAATCTCAAATTTTTACACCGAAAAAACTGTTTCGCATTTCATAAAGGATTTTGAAATTCCGCCGGCAGTCATTCAAAACGAAAACCACTTGAAATATCAGAATAATGCTTTACGTGACTGGGCTGCAAAAAAAGGAATCTATATAGAAAGCTATTATCCATTCGGCGGTCGCGGCCACACAAAAGAGCATCTGCAAAATGAGACTGTGCTGGAAATCGCTCGTGCCCACGGCAAGACGGCTGCACAAATCATCGTCCGCTGGCACCTACAGTCGGGCTACATCGCAATTCCCGGAAGTTCAAACCCTGCTCACATTGCAGAAAACTTTGATGTCTGGGATTTTGAACTTACTGTAAACGAAATGAAAAAACTAAACGCGCTCGATACAGGGCGCCGTTATGAAAACTGGTAATAAATTTGGAGGAAAGTTTATGAAAAAACTTATTCTTACACTTTTAATTGGAGGCTTTATGATGACAGGACTTTCGGCTAAAACAGCATTCGTTTACTTCAGTGCGACAGGAACTACCGAGCGCATGGCAAAAAATGCCGCAAAAGAAATGGGCGCTGATATTTTTGAAATCCAGCCGGTGCATAAATATACCGATGCTGACTTGAACTGGCACGACAAGAAATCACTTTCTTCGATTGAATGCAACGACTCGAAAAGCCGTCCTGCAATTAAGGCCGTGGTTTCGACAAGCTCAAACAAGACTTTTGACATCTCTTCCTACGATACTGTTGTAGTCTGCTATCCTATCTGGTGGGCTTATGCGCCAAAAATTGTTTACACCTTTATTGAAAGTCAGAACTGGTCGGGCAAAAAAATGATTACTCTTTGTACCAGCGGTGGCAGCGGTCTTGGCCGCAGTGGAACTGATTTGTCAAAGTTTGCAAAAGGCGTAGACTTTAAAGGCGGAAAAGATTTTACCCGTGGCTCCGGCGCAGATTTTAAGAAGTTTATTGAAGGTTTATTAAAATAAGGGCGTTCGTCGTTTGCTACGCTCACTTACCGAGTTTTCTTTTGCTCACCAAAGGGTTCGCATTTTGCTACGCAAAAACAAGAAAACTCGCTATGTCGGGCTTTTCGGGGTCGCTTGAAACTTCGTTGCGAGAACCGGCTTTCGCCTCCATTCCTTCGGAACGGCTTCGCCGCCCCTACAATCCCTAACTGTAACACGCAACGAAAAAACACCGTTTTTGAAGCGATAACTCGCTTGGTCAAAAATCACGCTATGTGCAAGCCGTTTGCACATAGCGTTTTTCTTTTTATGGCAGCATCATCAATTCAGGTCTAAACAACCTTGTGTTTTGGTCAACGGGAGGCTCCCATGTGGCAAGGCTCTCGTCCTGTGGTGTTGCCGAATATTTACCGTCCTCTATCATTTTCAAGGTTTCAAGTATCAGCTGCACACCAAGAGGAAACAGAGCCTCACGCCACAAGTCCTTGTAAGTCCATTCTTTCTTCACAAGCACCGAGCGTTGAAGCACAATCGCTCCACCGTCTACCTTTTCACCAAGCTCATAGATTGAGCCACCTGCTACAGTATCACCGAATCGGACAGTCCATTTAACTGCATCACGCCCACGGTGTCGGGGAAGAAGCGACGGATGATAGCCGACCGCATACCTCACTTTTTCACGGGCTTTCGTGCTTATAAAATGGTGGCTGTGAGCTGCAATTATAACATCCGTTCCATCAAGAATATCAGATGAACGCAACTTGTCAGAATCGATAATGACAGGCTTTGCCTTGTCGCAAAATGCGGCTTTTTTGAGCCTGTCGTAATACTGGCCGTCTGCAGGACATGCAACACCAGTTATCGTATAACCTGCATCTTTAACAGCCTTATAGACTGCCGCACCGAAAGACTTCTGACCTGCAATGAACACTTTAAGCATTTCGCACCCCCAGATAGGCGAAGCCCTGCACGGCTCTGAAATGTCCGCCGTACCAGCTGTGTCCGCCACTCGTTCCGTCCTTATGAGCAAGGCTGAATTTCGTTCCGGCTTTCTGATAAAGAACTGCACTTTTCTGAACCCAAAGCGGAGAGCGACGAAGAGCCGCCGCAAGCTGGGGATGGGATGTATGGAAAATCACAGGAAGTTTTCTTCCGCATCGTCCGTTTCCGTCCAAATGCCACTGACAAACCGCATTCAGGAATCGAGTTCCGATTCCAGCTCCCTGCCATTCAGGCATTACCACAAGGCGTGTCGCCCTGTAATAACCACTCTGGAAGAATGGGCAAACAGCGACATGAGCAACCGGCTCTCCGTCTACCAAGCCCACAAAATACTGAGCAGCAATCGGCATCGGTAAGTCTAAATAGTAATGCGGCTTAAAGTATTTCCAGTACCTTCCATTGGTCTGCTTAATCTCAAGTTCGAACTTAGGGCGTTGAAGACACCCCCTTTTATAGTTCTTTGCATTGGTGTCTATAATCCAGTCAGGTTCAAGCCAAGGCAGAATGTCATAATGCGGCGTTAAGATAACCGCCTGTCTGCCTTCCTTTCTTCTCCATGCCTTTTGAAATGCACCTGAAGCGATCCGGGCGACTTGTCTGTCAATAACGGATGTAAACTCATCCAAAACAACGGCTTTTTCGTCGGAAAGCAAGAGCCGTGCAAGACCTGCCCGGAACTGCTCGCCGTTCGACAAAACAGAAAACGGACGAAGCCAGGATGGAACGCTTCCAAGCCCAACCGCCGACAATGCGGAAGTAACAGAATTGAAATCGCCATCGGGAGCGATTGCGTCTATAATCGGCAAATCGTCAGCCCAGCCGTTTTTCAAGTCATAAATCTGACCGTCAAAGAATGTCTTTCCGATTGATGTTTTTCCTGTTCCCGAAGCACCAACGACAACACCGATTTTCCAGTCAAACTCGTCAATGTCCGTGTCTACGCTTATGCTGAATTTGTGACCGTACTCAGCGTTGAAAAGGCTTTTCACCCTCTGCGCTCTGTAAGTCTCATAATTCGTGCATTCTTTTTCCACGCTGATTGTTTTCATACGCTCACCACCTTGATGGTAAGCCCCATCGCCTTCAGCTTCTCGAAGATGGCTTTCTGCTCATCCTCATCCTTGCACATTACAATAACCGCATACTTCGGCTTGTATTCAAATTCACTCATCCAATTACCTCCCAGAGTGATAAAATTAACTTATCAATCAGGGGTAAACCTAAAGACGAAAACAACCGATAATCCTTATATGTATCGGGTGGAAGTTGGTTATCCAATAAGTGTGTCAGCACTTGTCCGCGAGTTGCCGCTCGCGGGTTTCTGCCCTTTCTTTTATGCTGACAGAATAGCAAAGTTTAACGCCCACTATTGTATAACCCTAGTTAAAACAGATTCCTCAGTTACTCTTTATGCTTATCAAACCATTGTTTTTCTAAGATTGTCGGGTGTCCGTGTTTTTTGGGTTTTTCTGTGAGAGGCTTCGGCGGCTTGTCATTTAAATGCTCATTGATAAATCGGTTGAGCGTACACCATGTTACGCCACATTCGCGGGCGATTGAAAGTTTACTTCTACCTTCTTTTAGCCAGCGTTTTATTTTATGCCTGTAGGGTGTGAGCTTATAATGCTGTGGTTTTTGCCCTGGCAGTCGCCCGATTTGCTTCCCTGCTTTTTTCGCCCGCTCTAATCCCTGCTTCGTTCTTTCAGAAAGAAGCGTGCGCTCAATTTCAGCAGAAAGCCCGAAAGCAAACGCAAGGACTTTGGACTGAATGTTGTCGCCAAGTTCATATCCTTCTTTGATTGCAATGACACGAACTTTCTTTTCCAACAGTTCTTGTAAAACATCAAGAATCATCATCAGCGAACGCCCAAGCCGTGAAAGTTCGGTGACGATAATTGTATCATTTTCCTGTGTTTGTTCTAAAAGTTTTCCAAGTTTGCGTTTTTCCGGCTTTTTTGTTCCGCTGATAGTTTCGCTAATCCATTGCACATGGTGTAACCGCCTATATCGACAGAAATTTTTAATTGCTAACTTTTGGTTTTCTACAGTTTGTCCGTCTGTACTAACCCTGATATATCCATAAATCATTTTGTTTCCTCCAAGTGCAATTTTGGCAGAAACACACAATTTTAGCTGAACGGCTTGATAATTAACTGGGGAAAAGCAAAAGACGCTGCGACGGTTTATTTTGGTTGTTCATATACAAGATCTGCAGTTGTTGTGATTGCAAGAGTTGCGGACTCTTCTGCTGATGCCAGCAATGCCAGTAGTGGCGTACAACCATTTTCAACAGAAACTGGTTCAACTATAAAAACCGGTTTCAAGCCTCATTTTGGGAACTCACAAAACAGTGGCCATTGGATTGCGATAGGTTATTGAACGGCTTGCTGATACAGTGGGGAACAATTATTCCTACCTCACAAGCAACAAAAGATGGAACATTAACCTTTCCTATTGTGTTCAGTCAGATTCCTTTTTTTCAAGCAACAAGACGCCTCGGCAACAGTGATTCTACCATCTTAAATCAAGACAGGCTCGCAATTGGCTATGTGTCAAAAACCACCGCTAAATACGACGCAGACTATGGATCCCCGTACGACGCAAATAAATCTCTTATTCTAGATTGGTTTGCAATCGGATACTAGCCGAACGGCTTGCTGATACAGTGGGGAACAATTATTCCTACCTCACAAGCAACAAAAGATGGAACATTAACCTTTCCTATTGTGTTCAGTCAGATTCCTTTTTTTCAAGCAACAAGACGCCTCGGCAACAGTGATTCTACCATCTTAAATCAAGACAGGCTCGCAATTGGCTATGTGTCAAAAACCACCGCTAAATACGACGCAGACTATGGATCCCCGTACGACGCAAATAATTCTCTTATTCTAGATTGGTTTGCAATCGGATACTAGCCGAACGGCTTGTTGATTCAATGGGGAACGGTAGCAACGGATACGACATCAAGCAACACAAAAACAGTGCCGCTTCTTAATTACACTAGCGCTACGTCTTATTCGGTTGTAGCGCTAGGATATAATACAGTTGATGACTCTCTTGTCTCATTAACATTAACAACAAAGACAGCAAATAGTTTTACCATAAGAAAATGGATAACTGGTGCTTTTTATGCTACAATTTGCAATTTTTCGTGGTTTACAATCGGATATTAAGTGAACGGCTTGATAATGCAGTGGGGAAGTATTACAGCAGTTGATAGAAACATAAAAATTAACTTTAATATTTCGGGATATACTTGTTCTCCAACTGTTTTTCTTACTCCTATTAGAGATGCAGACTGGGAGTCCGCGGGATACATGGGAATAACGACTGGAAGTGTAACTCTTACATCATTCAATGCAAGTTATGGGGAATATGAATCCCATACTGGTCACCGCGGATTTAATTGGATTGCAATAGGATATTAATAGCCTATAATAAAATAATCCGTAATGTGAGCGTTTTCTGGATTCATAACGAAATATTCTTTCTGTTTTTCTTTCCATCCAGATACATCCGCAAGATTTGTGCCTTTGCGACCGTCAAGGATAACATAGTTAACGCTAGTCATTGCGATAGGTAAACTTATTTTATTGTCGGCATCATTTGAGGAAAACTCTTTTACCCACTGCATTATCAAGCCGTTCGAATATTTTATATAACCAGAAGAAGTACCGAAACTCGATGCCGTAACATAATTTTTGTCAAGGCGTAACTTGTCGGCGGCTGACATTAGTCCGGCTGCGGACTGCGTGGCGGCGGGATAGGTTGTGTTGTTGTCAGCTCCCCATTCGGCGACACCCGCTGACTTCCATCTGAGAATCTGCCCCGACGAACCACCCGAAGGAATATGATTGTTGCCCGCTCCTGTCGGATGAGAATATGCGTTCGCGCTTGCCGCAATGCCATCAAGTTTCTTCTTGTCGGCGGCTGACATTAGTCCGGCTGCGGACTGCGTGGCGGCGGGATAGGTT
>Ga0256404_1003906_pt1 | contig 29243 bp, 28 predicted proteins | sample RumenRJG_01DNA_FD_185990 | JGI IMG/M metagenome (GOLD analysis project Ga0256404, IMG submission 185990) | Bovine rumen microbial communities from Lethbridge, Alberta, Canada - RJG_01 | ecosystem: Host-associated > Mammals > Digestive system > Stomach > Rumen | place: Canada: Alberta | collected...
GTAACTTTAACGAAACAATATCTTTAAAAAAATGATATTTTCACCAAGGGGTAAGTGCGCCCTTTTTTAGTCAGAAAATAAGATCAATATTTTTTCATTTTGCTATTGACATTTATTAGCTGGACTTAATATCCTGTGGTTTAATCAGATTTGTTTCTTCATGTTCAACATTTTCCTCAACAACTCTTACAGATTGCTTGCGAATAATCTCATCTATAAGATTTCTTACCATACGACCATTTCCAGAATTCTCTGTCGCATACTGTTTCTGATCTATAATTTCATTTTCAAACGCCTTCTGCCCTTCCAAATCCATACGGAATCCTCTCGCATGAATCATTTTCAATCCAATCTGGTAAAGCTCTCCAGCGGAATAATCAGGAAACTCTACAAAGAGTGGAAATCTTGACTCTAATCCAGAATTTGCTTTCATAAAGTCCTTCATTTCCTTACTGTAACCAGCCAAGATGACAACTATTTCACCTCGATAATCTTCTATCAATTTTACCAAAGTATCAATGCACTCCTGCCCAAAGCTACTTCCGTCATTAGTGATAGAATATGCTTCATCAATAAACAACACTCCACCCAAAGCAGACTTGAACACTTCTTCAGTCTTTTTTGCAGTCTGTCCAACGTACTGGGCAACAAGACCTCCTTTGTCTACTTCAACAAGCTGACCTGACTTCAGTATATCCATAGAATAAAACATATCAGCCACAATGCGTGCCATTGTAGTTTTTCCTGTTCCTGGGTTTCCAGCAAAAATCATATTAAGTGACTGTGTCGTATCAACATCTATGTTTGCTTTTTTACGTTTTTTATTAGCCTGTAACATAGTGTACTGGGTACGGATGAATTTCTTCACCTCTTCCATTCCAATAACTTCCGCCAGGCTCTTTTCAAGATCAAATTCAACTACTTTATCAAAGCCAAAATCCGCCTTGCAAAGCAGTTCCATGTCTGCACTTGAATCATTTACAATTCTCTGTGACTGATTCAAGACGGCTGCTTCAATAAGATTTCTAATTAATCTTCCGTTACCGCCATCGTTCTTTCCTTTTATCTGATGCTTTTCAATCTGATGTACCAGTCCATCCTCACAATCAGCATCAATTTTGTATCCCTTCGATGCAGCTGTAACTTTTGCAATTGCGAGCATCTCATCTACGGTATAATCCTCAAAGTGGACAGTATTAGGGAATCTTGATTTTAATCCAGAATTCGATTTAAGGAATTCTTGCATTTCATCTTCATATCCCGCAAGGATGACCACTAAATCATCCCTGTTATCCTCCATTCCCTTGACCAAAGCATCTATCGCCTCTAATCCAAAAGAATCATTCTTATCTCGGCATAAAGAGTATGCTTCATCAATAAATAAGACTCCTCCTACAGCTCCATTAATAACCTCTGTAGTCTTTACAGCTGTATGTCCTGCATACTGTCCTACTAAATCAGCTCTTGTAACCTCGCATAGATGTCCTGATGAAAGAACGCCAATTGCTTTCAAGTATTTTGCAACAATTCGTGCAATAGTTGTCTTTCCTGTACCAGGATTTCCAACAAAAATCATATGCATGGAAATATCAGACTTTTTGAGCCCTTTTCCCTCACGCATTTTTTGGACTTTATAGTTTGTTTCAAGATTTAAGACATATTCCTTGACTTTTACCAGACCAATGACCTGTTCGAGCTCTTTTCTTGCTTCTTCAAGTTCTAATGCGTTAAAGTTTTTAAGATATGAAGATGTTTTAATAACTTCTCCACCCTTAAGCACAACACAGTATCCATCGTCATAAGTAAGCTTTGCACTTTCATCATCCCAGAGAATTTCTTGAAGCTTCATTTCTGAAAGTGTTTCGTATAAATGGTCATCTATATGGTCCTCAAGCCCTTTTACACCTTGTGCCGCATTATATTTTCGGCTAAGAGCCTCGACAATCTGATCATCAAATTCTATATTTATATGTAAATTTTTTTTACATTTAGCAACCAAATTTACGCAGAGAGTGTAAGCCAAATCCTTAACTTGACCTTCACCAATCGAATCTAATGCGATAATGTCTCCAAGCTCTTTGACAATTTTATTTCCCAGAACAGAAATAATTTTTGTCTGAGGAAGAATTGATGTCATTACAAAAAACTTACCATTAGTGACAATTTCTGATACGAGTTCCGTATTTAGCACTCCTGTTGCTTCCACAAGACTGCCATTATTAACCATATATCTCTTTGAAAGTTTGTATGTCCCTTCTGCGAGTAGCTGATAGATAATATCTAGCTGTCCCAAAGAAGATTTATCAACATTCTCAAATACTACCGTCTCTGTGTTAGTGTTTAATGCCTTGAATAAATCACTTAGGAATAATGTATTTGATGAATCTGCTGTATATTCAGACATATCCATCGTTGCTACTGGTGCGTATCTGAATACTTTCTTTTCCTTCAAAAGTTCAGTAATACATCTGACTGCATACACTTTTCCGCGACTTTCTGATCCCAAAACAAGTATTGCATTTTTAGGTTTTACATTATCAAACCCCTTAACATATGGTCTTTGGAAAGCTTTGCACAATGAATTTCTATCATTATCAGAGCCAACCCAATATTTCTTTAATTCATTCGATAGCCCATCAAATGCGTCCGTAGCCCTACTTGCTGCCTTAGTTTCCTCCTTGGAAGGTGTATATGTTTTCACTGGAGTTTTTACCGACTGTACCGGTGTGGCAGTGGCAGTATTTATTCCTGCTCCACGCTGTAACTGAGCCGAAGCTGGAGCAGTTTGTTGTTGAACATTTCCCCTACCAAATGTCTGTGCCGATTTTTGTGCATAGTTTGTTCTTTGCTGATTTTTAGCTATAAATCCTCTTTCATCTACACATGCCTTAATCTGGTACTCAGGAAAAAGTAATTGTATTAATTCCTTTGACTTTTTTGCCATGTTTGTCTCCTTTATCATCAAACTATCATCACTATAAATAATTGATGATATATCTCAGCCAGTTGCTTGTTTTTTCTGCTAATTCTTCAACGGTTCCGTCCACTGTTTTTATTTTTCCACTATTCCCCATTGGGTAGCTAATTGACGAATTACCATTTCTAAGACTTACAGCACCAACATTTGAACCCTTATAGCTCACCTCAATAGTCCCATCACTTATGCGTCTGCATTTGCAGACTGTTGGAAGCCCATTCTCAATAAGTCCATTCCAAAAAGCTTCTAATATGATTTTTTCAGGCTCACTGACATCGATTGGCATATAATCCACCACGTTGCTAGGATTTCCTGAACTTTTAAACGCATCTATATCAGAGGATTCTGGCTTGGCTTCCGAATAACTATTGATTTCTTGGAATTCTTCTGATTTATCATACTCATAGGATTCTATTTCATGTTGTGTAAGCGCTGGCTCTTGTGCAGCAAGTAATCTCACCTGCTGTGCTTCCTCAATCATAGTCTTTACTATAGTAGAAAACTGCTGTGCATTATTTATATTTGAAATATATAAAATAATATCTAATCCTGTATCTGTCTTGAATTCAATGCTTCCATAATTACATTTTGGAAGTTGTCTATTATTCTTAAATCTCTTATCTGCAGTTCCATTCTTATTTACATACTGCCATGTGTGTCCAACTATTTGTGCGTCCTTAGGTACACCACCACTTTCAATAAATATTACATTACCTACTCCAAGGTGCAATTCTGAGTAGTCTACCGCTCCCCATCCTCTTTTACCTTTAATGATCAATCTATCTGGAAGAATAAATACATTATCTCGCAGTAACTTTATGTGATAACAAGTAGCATCCGTTTTCAAAAAGAATGGTTTCTTTTTTTGAAATTTAACCAATTTGCGACCAACACTTTCCGATGCTCCTGCATTTGTTTTTCGTGAAGAATTCGCTTGAATTGTATTGACCTGCCAGATGCTTCTGTTATTTATAAGCATTCCCATAGCCTGATCCATCATTTGAATTCTGCGCTTGCCATATTCATCAAATTCATATTCCACAGATATTTTTTTGGTCGCAGACAGATAAATAAGTCCTGCTATGCCTGCAAAGAATAGAACTATAAAAAATGGTGTTCCTGGTGTCAGCAAAAGAGAAATAATCGTTACCCATATTAGCAATGTTCTAATTCCAGAGTATTTCTTTATTGCATCAAGAAAATCCTGTGTATTTTCTGTAACCAGTTGTTTTACATTGGCCTCTTCTGCTTGGTATAAAAGATTGCCTGTATTCTGAACTACTGGTTGTGAAAAATTATTGTTTGTTCTATTTCCAGTGGCTTTTTTCTTTCTTCCGCTACTATCATCAACCCATGATAGACCTGTCCCTGGAATAGAATAAGTTTTTCTTACTCCACCGCCAGCTTTTTTGGTAACTCTGTAACCCTTGCCACCCCAGCTGTAACCCACTCCAGATTTACTAAAATTCACTCTGAAGCCACCGCCTAAATTAATGCTCTTCCTATACCTCAGGCCCATCTTTATCCACCTTCTCTTTCCTGATTTTATTTAATTCGTCCATATAACCAGCTGTAACAATACCGGCTGGCAGGGCAACTATTGCTATTCCAAATAATGTAGAACACATTGTAATAATCTTTCCTGCCATTGAAACAGGATAAATATCTCCATACCCTACGGTTGTTAATGACACTGTTGCCCAATAAACAGCATCAAAAAATGTTGGAAATGTTTCTGGCTCTACACTTAAAACAATTAATGCCGAAATCAAGATATATCCAACAGCCAGCCCACATACAACCAATAAAGATTCTTTCTGCCTTTTGAATACATTTATAATTATCGAAATGCTCTTTGAATATCTTATAACCTTGAACACCCTAAACACTTTTAATGTTCTTAATAGCCTTAGTACCTTAAGAATTCTCAAAGCTTCACTTACAGCAATTATCGACGGCAGTATTGAAAGCAAATCAATAATTGCCATTGGTGTTATCGGATATAAAACAAAGGATTTAGCTCCTTTTTTCAGTTTTAAGTCCGCAGTGGCAAGTCTTAATAGATAATCTATGATGAAAATAACTGCTGTCACGTGATCTATAATTGGCGAAAAAAGTCCCTCCCCCTTTGTAGCGATTGGAACTAAGCTACAGACAATCACAATCATCATAAAAACATCATAGAACTTGCTTAGATTATCCTTTTCATCAGCAACTTCTATAACTTCATAAAGCCGTTTCCTCATGTTTCTTCCTTCTCCAATTTTTATATTCACCGGATATCACTCTTTTATCAGTAGGTTTATCTGCATCTGAAGGTATAGCCCAAACACTTCCGAACTTTGTAACACCTTCAATTTTGCCTTCTGAACACATTATCTGTACGGTTCGTTCCGTTAATCCCCATTTTTCAGCAATATCCTTTACCGTACTATAGCCTTCAATCATAAAAACCTCGCTTTTTAACATTTTTTCATCAAAATATAATAACCCATAGTCATCATACTCGTTTATACGAAATATGTCAATAACTATTAACTTATATCTCTATACCAATAATCAAATATTTAATAGCTAACTTGCACCAACTTGCTACAAATTTGCTACGCGAATACAAAAAATAAAATTGATACATCAAAACTGTTTCATCTTGCTACAAATTTGTAGCAGACACCTTTATAGATGCCTGCTACATAGCTATCCCAAGAAATCCAATGCTCCACTAGGTAACTCTGTTGACTGCTCTGGTAATTGACTATTACTTTCAACCTGACTTTCTACGATATTTTCTGTAGATACTCCACCATTTACACCTGCCAACAATGCTCCGACAATCTTCATACTAGCTTTTTGCATTTCGCTCTGAATAATTTCTACAATTTGCTCCTTCAAATCTGAGTCGGTAGCATTCTCATAAGAGGACTTAATCCTAGCTTTCGCAACTGACGCAAGAGAACCACCATTCAAGGCTTCATTCTCTAGCTTTTCATACAGCTCCATATCCTCATCACTGCTATTATGAAATCGGATACTGATTACTTTCTTATCTGCCATTATGCCGCCCCCTGTCTCTTCAACATTTGCATAGCTAAAAATTCATATCCTTTTGCATTAGCAAGGATATCCGTATCGTATGCAAAATTAGATTTATGCTCGGAAAAATTCTTTGCTGCAACAGCTCCACCACCTACAAAAATTACATTGGTGTAGTTCAAATCATATTCTCTTTCTTCCATTTCCAGTAATAAAGCTGAAATTTGCCCCATAATGCCATTTTGAATATGAAGGCTATATGATCTAGGCAAGCTTGTGTTCTGCTTCAATATGACCTTTAAAATTTCGTTCTCCGGTATATTCTTTCCATACTGTACTTGTAGACTGCCCTGTATCTGTCTAATCCATTTCACCATTGCTTTTTCAATCGTGATAGATTTGCTCTCCACAGGGATACCATTTACCAGATAGACAATATCCGTTGTCTTACTTCCGATATCCACGATCATATAATCGCCTTTCATATTTCCTGTTCTGGAAGCGATTGCAGAATAGCACTGTGGAAATACAAAAATCCGACTGATAGTAATATCATATCGGATTCCCTCATACTCATATTTCATTACAGGCTTTTCCTCATAGTATTTAATGAGTTCTTTCTTCTCCCTGCCATAATCAGAGAACGGCAAGCCTACCGCAAGAATAATCTCTGCTTTTCTAACTCCTACCGCAGACAGTTCCTTTGCGATTGCAACCATTGTCAAAAGCCTTGCATTTTCATCTGATACCTTATCCTCTGTTATGGCAGCTCTGCCCTCTGCAACCTTGTAATATTTTCTCTCAAATTTCAGAGAGTGTTCATTCACAGACGGCTCAACCTTTCCAAGCGGAAACACACCATTATCAAACATCAGATTAGCAGTCTTTCCAAACTGATACCCATTATCGAAACCGATAATATACTTATTGTCTCCCAAATCAATCATTGCTCATTCCTTCTTTCTCATAAAATTTACAACCATATAAAATCATCATCCTGTAACCATAGCTTTCCATCTTCATCAAGTGGTAGCTCCGTTCTGCTAATCAGCGTACCAAAGAAATTTACCAATATTCCTTTTGCCACTCTTACCGGATCACCACCGCTGTCATCATCACCAGCCACCTCATAATGATACATCCCCTGTGGAACGGAAGACCTTTCAATTCGCATATCGTTGAACTGACACTCGATTCCACAAACAATGACAGTTTGAAAATGTTCCTTGTTATAATCATATCTTGCCATGCTCCTTCCTCCTTAAATTTAGGCATAAAAAATCCACAGAACAGATTTCTCCATCCTGTGGTTTTCTTAATTATTTGCTAGGCTTATTTATGAACTATTTCATCTTCATTAAAGCTTGAATTGCAGAATCTCCATCTGCATACTTTTGGGCTTCTTTTTTATAACCATCAATGTAGTAACCCTTTAAGTCACTATATGAATATGTATCTGCATAAAATGAAGCACATACACCATGAGCATATTCTACCGGATAATCATGATAAGATAAATGTGATACTTTATCATCACTAAAATCAATATCTATATAAGAACCCTTTAAGCCATACTTATCTTGTACCTTATATGCATATGCAATTATCTCTTCATTTCCAGCTCCTCTCGAATTATAACTCAAATTATGTTCATCAACATAATCCATAATTTCCTTCTTAGTTGTCTCTTCATTAACAATACAGAACAATTCTTCTAACAGATTTTTTTCTGTCGAAATTTCTGGTACATACTCAACAAATTCCGCTAAAGATTTAATAGAAAAAGGTTCTGGTATTTCGGGCTTATGATAGTCAAGCATCGTACATTCTCCAGAAGAATCCATATATCCTTCTATCATTTTGACTGAATCTAAATAATCTACTTCTTCAAGTATGTCATCATTCAAAAGATTATATGTAAGAACAATTACACTTCCAGATTCTTTTTTATTTGTATTCGCTACATTTTTATCCGCAGCAATTCGATATTCCTCATAGCCAGTTCCAGTTCTTCGTGAATCAACATATAAGTTATGTGATTTTGCTAAACTTTTTATATCTTCCATTTTTGTATCAACTGTAATTTCACAAGCAAACTTGTCCAAATCAGACAACTCATTCCCTATATTTTTATCATCAGATGATTCTGATTCTTTTGGAATATCATCATTAGTCTTATTACTTGTCTCTTCTGGTTCTTTTTCTATAGTATCTGTTTTTTCCGATACAATATTATTATCATTTTGATTTTCTTCCTTATTTTGAACAGTTTCTGATGTTTCATTAGATTCTGTAGGAGTTCCCATATACCCGACAACAAAACAAGCAAAAAGTATTGCCATAGCAACCAATGTCTTCTTAACTGACTTCTTTCTTATTTTCTTCACAATCAATAATACTATTGATATCAGAAATCCAAAAAATCCTAAAACAAAAAGAATACTAAATAAAAATATCATATCTTCCCTCCATAAATAAAACTTGACTAATTATAACATATATTGTCCAATAATTTAACCACAACTGATACCATTTCTTTTCGTGATCTCGTTCTACTCTCGTTACGAATCAATGTCACCAATACTACTCATTTTTTGTAGTTTCATCTAGTCCTTTTAATATTATCACTCTCGGAAAAACCGCATAAAATAAGGCTTTTCAGGACTAGACATAACTGAAAAATTGCCGACCATATACTAGGAGACAAAATACTCCACTGCATTCTCTGGAAAAAATTCTTTAAACTCTCCATATAACTGTGCCGCAAGTGTCTTATTATGTGCAATCACAAGCGTAGGTTTATTCAATTTTTCAATAATATTTGCCATCGTAAATGTCTTACCAGAACCCGTTACACCTAATAGTGTCTGAAACTGGTTGCCATCCTTAAATCCATTGACAAGTGCTTCAATCGCCTCGGGCTGATCCCCCGTAGGTTTATATTCGGAATGTAAAACAAAATGATCCATGTCTTTAATCCCTCCACGTAAAATAGCTGACTCTTTTCTATCCTTTTAGAATTATATCATAGAATAAAAGAACAATGCAAGAAAAAACCAAACATTTGTTTGTTTTATTATTCTAGTTGTTTCAGTTCACAAATACCATATAACATAGCGTTCCCAATATAATACTCAAAAATGTATTATGTTTCCACTTGTAACTTCCTGCGACCACAAGTATCGCAATACATTTAAAGATTCCATCTCCTGTAAAATCATTTCCCACATCTTTCATACAATATACGATTAACACTGCCATAATTGCCGCTGGTAATACTTTTCCCAGTTCCATCACTCGTCTTGGCATCTTTCTTTCTCCACGAAAGATTAGAAATGGCAAACTACGAAGTAGAAATGTGATAACTGCATAAAATTGGTATGGATTTTATAAATGCTTTCTTAACAACGCTCTTTTTCGGCATGTTTTTTATTCTCATGCATAGTACCTCAACTTTCCATTGTTTCTTCTCTTCTGCACGTTCCTCTTGCCTGCTGTCCATATTGATTTAGCCAGGTTTTATTTACACTGTCCCATTTTCGTTCTTCCTCATTCCATGGACCATTTCCACAAACAAATGGACAATCACTATACGTACAATAACAACCATCTGCCTCTAAAATACAAGAAGGTCCATTCACCCAGTCTGAGTTAATATGAATCTTCATCAGATGTTTTCGCCCACATAATGGACAAGTCGAAATATTTTCTATATCTTGTTCCCATCTGTTTTCCATCTTATTGTTCCCCTTCCTTTGCTTTATCCTGCCACTTCCTCTGCCCGTTCAATTCCCTTGGACTTTCTTCTGGCTTCCCGCACTTCTTCTGGAATCTGTTCTTCTCGAATCCTATCATGTATTTTGCAGGTTCCCGCTTTTTCTGCCATTTCATAATACCATTTTTTGTACTCCAACATAGCAAGCGTTTCTTTCATCTTTTCTATTTGATTCAATACAGACTGTCTTTGCTTTTCAATTAATTGTTTTCTCTCTGTAATGGTACTGTCTCCCTGCAAACACCAATCTATAAAAACTTTTATTTCCTTAATTGGCATTCCTGTCTTTTTCAAACATTCAATAATTAGTAACCACTCAATATCTTCATCTTTAAACATTCGTATTCCACTCTCTGAACGTTCCACAAAAGGTAGCAACCCCTCTTTATCATAATATCGTAAGGTAGATGGTGCTACCTGCATTTTTGTTGCCATTTGACCTATTGTATATACCATGAACCATTCCTTCTTTCTCAACCGTAACTCCATTTTCTATTTTGTATTATAAGGGAAGGAAGAAAGTTGTGCAAGGTTGCACGCTTTTTGCATCCGTCTTCTTTTCACATTTATGCACATTCTTCAAGCGTTTTTGCTTTATAGAACGCCAATTTCCCTATAAAGTAAAAATGCCTCTGGCTGTGCCATAATAGACACAACCAGAGGCATTTTATGTTTGATTATCCTTCAATCGCAATATATTTTTCCTGTTCTACTTCGTGTTTTTCTTCTTTCTTTGGAATTACAACCTTCAAAGTACCATCTTCAAACTTCGCTTTAATATCATCTTCTTTTACATCTTCACCTACATAAAAGCTTCGACTGCAAGTGCCGCTGTAACGTTCACGACGAATGTATTTTCCATCCTCGTCTTTATCTTCGTTTTCTGTATTTGTACTAGCTGTAATTACAAGATATCCGTCTTTTATTTCACCTTTTATATCTTCTTTCTTAAATCCAGGAAGATTCATAGTTACGCAATACTCATTTGCTTTCTCTTTAATATCTGTCTGCATCAATCCATTTGTATTGCTCGTTGCTTTTCTTCCCTCTAACGTAGGAAATCCAAAAAAGTCATCCAATAAAGTTTCTCCAAAAATACTAGGCATCAACATAAGTCATCCTTCCTTTCTATCTGTGCTTCTATCTTATGTGTTCCTAGAACGGGTTCAGGAGTTTCATTTATTTATTATCTCTTGTCCTTTGTTCTATATGTAATATAGCACATATATTAGCACTCGTCAATAGAGAGTGCTAATAATTTTTGTGAACTTTTTGTGAATTCCTTTTTTGTTATCTTTTAGTTGTTCTTTTCTGCTGCCTGATTGACTACTGCAATTGCATTTAAGGATCTTGGGTAGCCAATAAACGGAACCATGCAAGATACCACTTTCAACATAAACTCCCTGTCGTTTCCGTTGGCAAAATTGGCAACCGTATGACTCATCAATTGTGGCTCACAGCCTCCCTGTGCCGCAATATAACAAAATGTAATCATTTCTCTTTGTCCATTATCCAATCCTTTTCTGGTATAATAATCTCCAAAACAATTTCCTGCCAACCAGCGATTGATATTTCCTTTCTTCCAGAAATCTTCCATCTGTGGACCAAACAATTCCACTTGTTTTGCAGTCCCCTTTTCTCTTCTATTTTCTGGTGTAGTTGTACCTTGTGGTGCTAAAGGCAATGCAATTCCTTTTTCCTTATATATTTGATTTGTCACCGCAAAAAATGGTCTTGTTCTACCAATTCCAAGATATGCAGTAGCCTGATACACAATCTCTTTTACCTCTACAGGTTCTACTCCATGCTCTAAGGCAATTGGAAGTATGTATTTATATTCTTCTATCCCCTGACATCCTAACAAAGTAGCAAGCACTGCCATATATTTTGTCTTATCTTCTAATTCAACCGAATCTAACACTTCATGAAAAGCAAATGCATCAAAAAATTTGCAAAATTCACTGTCATATTGTTGCATCTCATCATCAAAATGTGACATAACCTTATCCCCTTTCTTTTTTATTTATCCACAATAATTGTGAAACTCTCAATAAACTACATTTCATTTGTGCAAATTTGCATATCATAAGCAAGGTGCTTCCGACACCGTCGGTACTCACATTGAACACTTAGTGAGGTATTTTCGAACTTAGTGTGAAAGCGTGCCTTGGGCGTGGCACCGTATTTTGGTGCCTTATGTACCGCTACGAGTGTCGGGCAGCGAGAGCGTGCCTTGTGTTGATATGTAAGTTCTGCACAAAAGTTCTCAGAGTAAATTGAGTTTCGCAATCACTTATTTACTTATTCACCCAATTTATTATACTGCTCATCTGACACAGGTTCACACCATTCATTGCTTGTCTCTTCTCCAGGAACTTCCACTGCAATATGACTGAACCAACTATCTTTCTTTGCTCCATGCCAATGCTTTACTTCCGCTGGAATCGTAATAACCGTACCCGGAACTAAACTCACGGCATCTTTTCCTTCCTCCTGATACCAGCCCTCACCTGCTGTACAGATCAATAACTGTCCACCACCACTTTTCGCATGATGAATATGCCAGTTATTTCGGCAACCTGGTTCAAAGGTTACATTTGCCAGGAAAACAGGACATTCTCCTGGCTGGGTAAGTGGTTTTAAAAAAGAGTCTCCAATAAAATACTGTGCAAATCCATCGTTTGGCTGTCCAACACCAAACACATCTGCTTTTTCAAAATCTTCTTTATTACTATACTTCATATCAATCTACCTCTCTTTTCTTATGTCAATACTATTCACAATCCACTTCGCTACTTGCTGTTACTATTCACAGCCTTTCTTCTCTACATTCAGAAAAATCTGCGCAAAACCTGCGCAGAACGCTACAAAATCAGCAGCTTCCTTTTTCTTCCTGTACAGAAGAACTGCCTACACGGCAGCTTTGTATCAAGCAACCAGCCCCTTACGTGCGAGCACGACATGTCTAGTTGCTTGATACAAATCGGCTGTGAATAGTAACTACTTGCTACATGATTTCCTCTATATCCTTTACAATCTGCTCAGCAGTCAAATGATTTTCCTTCAATACTTCTGCCACATCATAACGATCTAAAAATTCTTTTTTCAAGCCAAAGTTTAATATCTTTACATCAGAAGCACCATAGAAACGAGCAATTTTTTCACCGAAGCCACCATCTAAGATACCATCTTCCAATGTGATTACTACAGAATGGTCTTTTTTCAACTTTTCCAAAAGTTCAGTATCCAGACCCGTAATATAATATGGATTGATAACCGTTGCCTCTACACCTGTTTTTTCTGCAAGTTTTTCCGCTACTTCCTGTCCTAATCCATAAAAAGTACCAAGTCCAAGAATAGCAACTTTACTTCCCTGTTTTGTCACTTCATAAGTGTTTAACTTACTAAAGTCTTTGTGAATTTCTTTTCCATCGGATAACATAGGTCCACCTGGTAACTTAATTGCTACTGGATAGCTATCTTGCTCCAAACTCCAATCCAACATAGCCAGATATTCTTCTTTTGTAGTTGGTGCCAAATAAACCAGATTAGGAATATTCGCCATCATTGGTATATCTTGCAAACCAAGATGTGTTACATCATTCATTCCATACACAGAACCCCAAAATGTAACAATGGTGGCAGGACTATTATTAATACATACATCCTGTGAAATCTGGTCAAAGGTACGTTGTACGAAGGTACTATATACACCAAAAACAGGCTTACCTCCATTTGCGGCAATTCCTGAAGCCAACGCAACTGCGGTCTCCTCCGCAATTCCTACATCCACAAACTGTCTTCCTGCTTCTTTACGCTTTTCTGCGGTAAATCCCATAACCGTTGGCGTTCCTGCTGTAATTCCTACTACACGAGAATCCTTTTTCATTTTCTTTAAAAGATACTCTGCTGTCACGCTGGAATAATCTTCCTCTTCAACCGTTACAAGTGGTTCTCCTGTTTCAATATGAAAAGGTCCATTATAATGCCATTGTTCCTTATTCTTCTCGGCTGGTGCATATCCCTTTCCTTTTAAAGTATTGATATGCACAACTACTGTTTTTTCACTATCCTTCACCTGTTCAAATGCGGCAATCAAGTCTGCAATGTTATTTCCTTCTTTTACATAAACATAGTCCAAGCCCATAGCTTTAAAGAAATTGCATTCCGCCTGTCCATTTGTATCGCGAAGTAACTTTAGATTGCGGTACATTCCACCATGGTTTTCTGCGATAGACATATCATTATCATTTGCTACGATAATCATATTTCCACCCAACTCTGCTGCATAGTCCAAGCCTTCTAAAGCTTCTCCTCCACTTAAAGAACCGTCTCCAATTACTGCAATCACATTTCCCTTTTCTCCCTTTAAGTCTCTTGCTTTTGCAAGACCACATGCAAGGCTAATGGAAGTAGAGGTATGTCCCACGGTAAAAAAGTCATGTTCACTCTCGTTTGGATTGCTGTATCCAGATACATCATCATAATGTTCTTCATAAAGATATGCGTCTTTTCTTCCTGTCAGCATTTTATGTGGATAACTTTGATGTGAAACATCATACACAATCTTATCTTTTGGAGATTCAAATACATAATGCATCGCAATCGTAGCCTCTACAATACCAAAGTTTGGTCCAAAATGGCCACCATGCTTACTTGCTCTTATCAACAATGCATGACGCATTTCTTCCGCAAGTATCGTTAATTGCTCCAAATTTAATTTCTTCACATCTGAAGGTTGCTCAATCTTTTCAATATACATCTCTACCTACACTCCTTTTCTCCACTTTGTACTCTCGAAATCTCATTCTAGTTCTGCGAAATACTTCTTACGACTATGCAAAAATTTATGAAACTTACCTGAAACCTACGTTAAGTCCATCTATAAGCAGTTGACAAAAATCGGTCGAAAATAGTGGCACGAGAATTCTAAGAATACATCTATATGATTTTCTTTTTATAGTCAAGGATATTCGCAATCCGCTTCGCTACTTGCTCATATAAAAGCGGCACTGCGTGCCTTACGAGGTATGGGGCTTGAAACCCACACCTCGTGCAAGATACCCAACGCCTAAAGGCAGTGGCTTTTCTTGTCCTTTTATAAAGTTATTTTACAACTTAAAGTTAACTTTAAGTCAAGATATTTTAATAAAAGAGTTGCTGTTCGCACCTAGGTGTAACCAGCAACTCTTTTACGACGAAAACTTCATTTGCAATTTATACAAGCCCCTACCACCAAAGACAGTAGAGGCTTGTTCTTTTATATTTTTTAACGTAAACCTATTATAAATCCTACACAATGAACCAAAAATGCCATAATCCATGCAAGAATGCACTGTCCAACAATAACAAACAAGGCCCATTTTCCACCTAACTCTCTTTTTATAGAGGCAACGGCTGCTATACACGGTGTATATAACAAGCAGAATACAAGCAAACAAACAGCTCCTAATGTGGAAATACTGCTTGCAATCATAGCAGAAGAACCCATCAATATAGAAAGGGTAGACACAATACTTTCTTTGGCTAAAAATCCAGAAATCAATGCTGTACATATTTTCCAGTTTCCAAAACCTAATGGCTTAAATACTGGTGCTATCCAACCAGCAATGGTAGCCAAGATACTACTTTGCGTATGGTCACCTACTGCATTAAACTGAATGTCAAAGGTCTGTAAAAACCATATTACAATTGTAGCTAGAAAGATTACCGTGAATGCTTTTTTCAAAAAATCCTTTGCCTTTTCCCATAAAAGTTGCAATACGTTTTTCGCCTGTGGCATACGATAATTTGGCAATTCCATAACAAACGGAACTGGCTCTCCCTTAAACATACTTTTTCGCATAAGTAATGCAACTACGATTCCAGCTACTATTCCAAATGCATACAAACCAATCATAACCAACGCACCTTGTTTAGGAAAAAACGCTGCTGCAAAAAATGCATAGATCGGCACTTTTGCAGAACAACTCATAAAAGGTGTTAATAAAATCGTCATTTTTCTATCCCGTTCAGAAGGAAGCGTTCTACTTGCCATAACACCAGGCACTGTACATCCAAATGCAACCAACAACGGTACAATGCTTCGTCCTGATAATCCAAGTTTTCGTAACATACTATCCATAACAAAAGCAACCCTAGCCATATATCCACTATCCTCCAACAAAGATAAGAAAAAGAATAACGTCACTATAATTGGTAGAAAACTCACTACACTACCGACACCATTAAATATACCATCAATAATAAGCGAATGTAACACCTTATTGATACGAAGATACGTCAAAAACAGATCCGTCTGTGTTGTAACCCAGCCAATTCCCATACTTAACAAATTTGACAATCCACTACCAATCACATTAAATGTCAGCAAAAACACTGCAAACATAATTAAAATAAACGTTGGTACGGCTGTATATTTACCAGTTAATACTTTATCTATTTTCTCGCTACGTTTATGTTCTTTGCTTTCCTGTGGTTTTACAACTGTTTTCTCACATATCTTTTGAATATACTGAAAACGCATATCTGCAATGGCAGCTGCATGATCCAGACCACGTTCCTCTTCCATTTGCAAAATAATGTGTTCAATCATTTCCTTTTCATTTTGACTAAGATTTAATTGTTGTGCAATCAACGGATCCCCTTCTGCAAGTTTAGTAGCGATAAAACGAACCGATACATTTTTTCCTTTTGCATGATCCTCAATTAAATGCATAATTCCATGGATACACCTATGTACAGCACTACCATCTGCATCATTTTCACAAAAATCCTTCTTTTTAGGCTTTTCCTGATATTTTGCCACATGAAGCGCATGATCTACCAATTCCTCAATTCCTTCATTTTTAGCTGCTGAAATTGGGATTACCGGCACTCCTAGCATTTCTTCCATTTCATTTACCAATATGGAACCACCATTTTCCCTTACCTCATCCATCATGTTCAAAGCTACCACCATTGGAATATCTAATTCCATCAGTTGCATAGTCAGATAAAGATTTCTTTCAATATTAGAGGCATCAATAATATTTATAATACCTTTTGGTTTTTCCTTTAATAAAAATTCACGCGTAACAATTTCTTCGCTTGTATATGGAGACATTGAATAAATACCAGGTAAATCTGTAATTCTTGTATTCTCGCGTCCCTTTATCATTCCATCTTTTCGATCTACTGTGACGCCCGGAAAATTTCCTACATGTTGATTAGAACCTGTCAAACGATTAAAAAGAGTCGTCTTTCCACAGTTTTGATTTCCAACTAACGCATACGTTAACTTTTCTGTTTTTGGTAAAGGATTTTCTCCAACTTTTTCATGATACTTTCCACCCTCTCCTAATCCTGGATGGTTTATTACTTTGTTTTTTCCTTTTGCTGTCGTTTTCTTTTTTTTCATGGCATCATGTACTTTTGCAATCTCAATCTTTTCTGCATCTGCCAAACGCAGAGTCAACTCATATTCATGAATACGAATTTCCATAGGGTCCCCCATTGGAGCATATTTTACCATAGTAACCTCAACACCTGGAATAATCCCCATATCTAAAAAATGCTGTCGAAGTACACCTTCTCCCCCTACTCGTATCACCGCTGCTGCTTTTCCAATTTCTAGCTCTTTTAGTGTCATATACCTTTTTTCCTCTTTTCCTGAAAACGTACTTTTCCCCCTCACATCCACTTTTGTGGGTGATTTTCCGCCAGTTACACACAAATTGAATCAACGTATGGTTCCTAAATTTGTGCATATCTGAAAAAAATCATTTCGCAAAATCAAGCACAAAGAGACTCTGAAAGTACATAAACTACAATATTTTCTTCTGTAACATTTTTTTCTTCTCTATCATACTAGAATATTTATAACTTTGTAAAGCGTTTCAAATACATTTTTGCCATATTTTTTCCTTGTTCCATCAAGAATTTTTTTTCCCCCTCCAAACAACTTACAGGCATAATTCCCATCAGAGAATTCGTCAAAAACATTTCATCATACTGTGTAACCTCATCCAATGCTATTTCCTTCTCAAGCACATCGTATGTCTTTATTATATAATCACGCAGGATACCTGGTAATATTCCACTGGAAACGGTAGGCGTATAAATTTTTTTATCCTTTATAAAAAACACGTTAGACACAGCCCCTTCTGCCAATTTTCCCTTCGTGTTTAAAAATATTGCCTCTGAAAATCCAGCTTTTCCAGCCTTGCGTTTTTCCAAAATAGTATCTCCGGAATTTAAAGATTTCACATAAGTAAACGGCGATGTTTCATTTCTACGAACAGACGTTACTTTTGTAGTAAATCCTTTTTCGTACTGTTTAGCATAATAAGTATTTTCCCTTGTTTGAAAAAAAACATTTTTATCCGATACACAAATTTTTAAAACGCCTCTCTTATATGGGATTTGGCTACACTCTTTTTTTATTCTTGCTTCCGTTAATGTTTCAAATTCCGAGCAAGAAATTTGTAACGTTTCCAAACCTTTTCGCATTCTTTGCAAATGCTCTTTCAAAAACAAAGGTGTTCCCGCTTCCACTGCAATCGTTTCAAATACTCCCATTCCAAAAAAATAACCCTCATCTATCTCAATCTTCTTCATAAATAGCCTCCAATAATGCCTTCGCCTTCTGCAACGTCTCCTCATATTCAAATGCAACATCTGATTCGTAGGTAATTCCACCACCTGCACCAATATGATAGTTTTCCTCCTCATAAATAGCTGTTCGAATCACAATATTAAAATCGCAACTGCCATCCCCAGCAAAGTATCCAATATTTCCCGTATACAGTCCACGACTCTCCTTCTCCAATTCGTCAATGATTTCCATCGCACGAATTTTAGGTGCTCCCGTAATAGACCCCCCTGGAAAAAGACTTCTCACAAACTCTTTTAGTTTTAGATCAGGTCTGACTTCTCCCTGTATTTCAGATACCAAATGAAATACCGTTGCATATTCTTCTATTACAAATGGCTCTGTTACTTTTACAGTACCAGGTACACAAATGCGATTTAGATCATTTCTTTCTAAATCCATAATCATCAAAAGTTCACTTCGATCCTTTTCCGACTTCTCTAATTCTGCACGTAGAATCTGATCTTGTTCTATGGTTTCCCCGCGCTTTCTCGTTCCCTTAATAGGACGAGTGGTAATTATAGTTTTCTCCTTACGCAAAAAACGTTCCGGTGAAGCACATGCAACCTGAAACGTTCCGTAATTCAAATAGGCACTAAAGGGTGCTGGATTGTACGTGCGTAAATAACGATATACCTCAAAAGGTGCTAACTTTCCCTTTACGTGAAATTGCTGCGTCATATTTGCCACATAAATATGTCCATCTTTCATATACGTTATCATATCCTGCAATGCCTGTCCGTAGGTTTCCCTTGTAAATATATGTTGTGCTTCTGCCAGTTGTGTATGTTTTTTTATAGGCGGACAGGATGCGATCTGTTCCAGTTTCTTTATCCAAGCTTGCAATCCACCTGACTTTTCCTTTTCCCCTTCTTCTACACTCAAATATAATTGTTTTTCCTTTACATCCGCAATTATATATACATCATAAAAGCAAAACAGGGCATCGGGCATATTGTCTTTTTTGACATGTCTGCTCTTTACCCCCAATACTTTTCTTCCAAATTCATAGGAAAAATATCCGATTGCACCCGCTGTTAAGGGAATTTCATATGGATTTTCATACTCTTTTTTCAGCTTGTCCAATTCCACTTGCAACAATGTTAAAATATCTACATTCTGCTTGCTCCCATTGCACATACAGACTCCATCTGTTTCGCTCAAAATCATGCGTGGTGATACTGCAATAATGGAATATCTTCCCATTTCATTTTCCAGTGAAGAATCTAAAAATACTGCCATTTCCTCTGCCTGATATTTTTCAAATATATCCTGCGGCTCACGATAAAAAGATAGTTTTTCAATCTTCCTGCTCACGACTTCTCCACCAACCTTTACTTAAATTCAAATAATTTTTTAATAGTGTATGCCCGTATTGGGTACATACTGCCTCTGGATGAAATTGAACACTATAAACAGGCAATTCTTTATGATGCATTGCCATAATATCCCCTTCCTCCGAAACTGCATCCACCTGAAAACAGGCGGGTAAGGACTTTTTTTCTACAACCAAAGAATGATATCGGGTTACCAGATACGATGCTGGTAACGTTTCAAATAACCCTGTTTGATTGTTTGAAATAGGCGTTACCTTCCCATGCATAGGTCTTCCCCCATGCAAAATAACGGCACCAAATGCTTTTCCAATCATCTGATGTCCAAGACATACTCCTAAGATTGGCACTTTTCCTGCCACTTTTTGAATAATTTCTATGCTATTCTTACAATCCTCCGGACTTTTTGGTCCCGGTGATAAAATAATGCCTTCTAACACATTCTCTTTTATCCGATCCTCTATCCATTTTATATCGCAAGTATCACTCTGTACAACCTGCAAATCACACAATAACTCCTCAAAATAGGATACCAGATTATACACAAAGGAATCATAATGATCTATCATTAAATACATACTATTCTCCATTTCTTTATACGACGGATACAAACAAATGCAACCATCAACAAAAAGCATTTATCAAGTATATTCGCAATCCGCTTTGCTACTTCCTTATATAAAAGCGGCACTACATGCTTTATATGCCAAAATCTAAGCGTTATTATACTTTTTTTGTTACACAGTTTCAAGCCCCCAAGTAAAACGTTCGCGGCAATTAACCATTGCTTGTTTAAAAAAAGAGAAACCAATTTCGTACATTGGCTTCTCTCTTTTAAAACTCTCTTTTACTTCTTTTAGAACATCACTATTTTTTAATCTTCTTTACCGTACTATATGCACCAACAATCTTTTTGCCAGCACTATTTTTCTTATAAGCTCTTACTTTTACATAATAAACTTTTCCTTTTTTCAGTCCAGTAATCACATAGCTATTTTTGCTACTTGCTACATTCTTTGTTTTTGCTCCTTTGAAGTTCGATTTTGTAGAATATGTTACCTGATAACCAGCTACACCAGCAATCTTCTTCCACTTAACAGTTGCTTTCTTTGCACTATTTCTCTTTACTAAAGTTACAGTTGCTTTCTTTGGTGCCTTTACAGTTACCGCTGGTGTCGGTGTTGGTGGTGCTGTTACTACTGGTGCAATTGGTGTCTGTGTTGGCACTGCCGGTGCTTCTCCATACGATACAAATGTGATTTTTTCTTTCTTTGCATAAGTCTCTGCATACGTATTGGTATATCCAAAAATCGTAATCTTATCCTTCACACCCCCAAATGCTTTGTTCTGCACTTTTGTTACACTTATCGGTATGTCCACTGCCTTTACATCACTTGCATTTTGTAAAATATAAGCAGGTATTTCTTGCATTCCTTCTTCGAATATCACTTTATTTAAATTTTCACACTCTACAAATGGACTATTGTCAAACAAGTCTGTCTGTACTTTCGTCACACTCTTTGGTATGGTTACTTCTGTTAAACGGTTACACTTCTTAAAACTGTTACTTCCTATGGTTGTCAACGTTTTCGGAAATGTGATCGAATTTAGTACACTACATTCTTCAAATGCTCCTATTCCAATAACCTTTAATTGTTTTGGCAACTCCACAGACTGTAATTGTTCTAATTTTTTGAAAGCATCCTCACCAATGGTTGTTACCGTTTGAGGAATACTTATTTCCTCTACACTCTTGGAAGCATTTAAAATATATGCAGGTATCGTTTCCATACCTTCTTCAAATACTACTTTGGTTAAATTTTCGCACTCTGTAAAAAGGCCATTATCATATAAATCGGTTTCAACCTTTGTCACATTTTTTGGTATGGTTACTTCTGTTAAGCGATTACATTTCTTAAAGCTATTACTTCCTATGGTTTCTAATGTTTCCGGAAAGGAAATAGCTGTCAAAGCACTGCAGTTGGCAAATGCCCCCATACCAATAGACTTTAACTGTGTTGGTAATGCAACGCTCTTCAACTGTGCTGTTTTATTAAAAGCACCTTCTTCAATTGCAGTTACAGACTCCGGAATATTCACCTCTTTCACACTAGATGCTGCACTTAAAATATGTGCTGGAATCGTCTTCATACCTTCCTCAAATGTTACTTTAGTCAAATTTTTACATTTCGCAAAAGGACTATCCGCATCTAAGTTGGTTTGTACCGTAGTTACATTCTTTGGTATAGTTACCTCTGTTAAAAGTTCACATTCCTTAAAACTATTACTCCCCAAAGTAGTTACTGTTTCTGGAATTACAATCTTCTTTAAGTTCTTACAGCCTTCAAATGCATTTCCTCCAATTGCCTCTAAGCTTTTTGACAATTCAATTTGATCCAGTTTTATTACATTTTTAAAAGCCTCTGGTCCAATCGTGGTTACTGTTGCTGGCATATTAAAAGACTCTGCTGTGATAAAGTCACAATTTCCAAATATATTGTTTGGAACGGTTGTTGTTCCCTCTGCAAAAGTTACTTTATTTAAATTTTTGCATTCTACAAACGGACTGTCCCCATCAATATTTTCTTCTACCTCCGTTATTGTAGAAGGAAGATTCACAGTGGTAAGATTGGAACATTCTGCAAATGTTTTACTGGCTAAAGTTTTTACTCCTTCCACAAGATTTAGTGTTGTCAATCCCGTACATCCTTCAAATGCAGACTTTCCAATTTTTGAAAGATTCGTCTGATTTGTTACGTTTCCATCCTTGTCTGTAAACACGATAGATGTAATAGCTGTGTTCCCTTTAAATGCCTTTTCTTCAATCGCTGCAACAGGAAAATCATAATCATCATAATTTACTGTAGTTGGAATTGCTACTGTAGTCTTTTCTTTTGCGCTCTCTGTAAATCCAAGAATGCTAACCTTGGTATTATTATCCGTTACCTTATAACGAAAATCTCCACTCTCAAATACTTCATCATCTACAGAAGCATTTACAACAGCTACATTTTGCGGAAATATCATTGTTGGCACACCAGATACTGCAAGAGATAAAGCTGCAACTGCCACCGTTGCTTTCTTTAGTTTTTTGTTCATCATTTTAAAGCCCTCCATTTTCGCTTTCATGTATTTATTTTATCAAGTACATCTTTCCTGTTCTTTTATTTGATTATATCATATATTTATTCTATTTTCTATATTTACTATACTTTTCTAATTCTATTTTAATTCTATTTTGTACGAGTTCAGCCAGGCAGAAATGATTGTACCTATCTCACAGAGTATTTTACTCCACAAGACACACTTCCCATAGAATAAAAAAAGAAGGCATTCACACCTCCTCTTTTTTGTTAGCTATTTATTCTAACTCTTGCGGGGATAGTATATGAAAGCCCTCTTTCCTAACCTTCTTTATTCTTTTTTCTGAAAAACAGGTTCAAATAGTCCAATAGCTGTTCCCAAGAAATGAAGTAATAAAATCATAGGGATGAAGCTATACATAATCGCCTTTGCCAACTTCGTATTTCTTCCCTGATCTTCGTCCATATCTGCAACATATTTCTCCAATTTGGCATCTCTTACTTTTTCCTCATAACTTTCCTGCTTTTCGTACATACCTCCATCCATATCAATATATACATCCTTTTCAATCGCACGCTCACCCTCATGTGTGTATGCTTTTAAATCTTTTATTTTTCCACATGGTTTTTTCACTAATTTTCCAATTGGAGTATAATTATCAGTTTCCGCGTGGGAATTATATTTTACTGGGATATATTTGTCATCTAAACTTATAACTCCCCAATGTTCTGTTCCGTAATCAAAATGCTTATAATCTACATAAGAATCCAAAGGAAGGACAAATACATCTTTGCTTGCAAGTACTTCTTTTGTAGATGTCAAAACAGCAACGCCATCTACATACTCCGTACCTATGGCACCTTTTTCTACTTTAACCGTTTCCACTTGTTTCACAGGGTCTTTTTTCTGTTCCATTTTTGCCGGTAACTCCACCAAGAGTAGCTCTGCTGCCACACAAAGAACAATAGCAATTACTGCACAGAAAACATTTCGACACATAACATATGTAATCTGGCTTTTTTCCCACCAATCTTACCACTTCTGTAATCTGCACATATTTCTTTGGCTCTCTCATTCTCTACATTTGGAATAATATACTTATCCATTCCAAGTTTAACATTTGCTGGTACTCCCAATCCATAGCAATAAATTTCACCTAACCCAACTGCTGCCAATTCATCCTCTGGGTCTTCTAAAAACATTCGTCTTGCCGCATCATAATCAACAGATGTTCCCAATCCTTTCAGATAGCATTGTCCCAACATAGCACATGCCCAATTATTTCCCTGCTTTGTCGTTCTTTCAAAGCATTTTACGGCCTTTTCATAATCTACTTCGACTCCATCTCCACCTTTAAAGTAGATTTCACCCAGGCTGTTATTACATCCGATTGTATCTGGGTCAATTTCAATACCTTTTTTAAAGTAGTACATCGCCTTTTGTAAGTCCTGTGGCAGTTTTCCACCGTAGGTATATAATCTTCCCATACGATAACATGCCCAGTCTTCCCCGTGCATAATACTTTTTTCGTATAGTCGCACAGCTTCATCCAAATTCGTATCCTCTAACTGCGTTCCATATTTGCATTCATAATAAGGATGTTGCAATTTTGCACCAATTTCTATCAATTCCTGTACACGCTTTGGGTTCTCTTCTATCCCATAATCACCAGACGATAAAATATCAATTAAATTTGCTATTCCAAGCACCAATTTCTTTTTAATGGATTTTTCAAATAATTCGATTGCCTCTCTCTGGAACGATTGAATCATCGGTCCATCCACTTGTTCTTCCGGGATTTCCAACATTTCAATACAATCTCCATAATAGTAGGCATTCGCCAGCATATATTGGCAAAAAACCTCTCCCTCATCTGCCAAGGCACGTACCGCATCCCAAACCTCTCTCAAGGAAAGGAATGGTGGTTGTATAAAGCTTCCACATTTTGGTTTAAATCCTGCTACTCTTCTTGCGCCAAAAATTCCTACAGCACTACCTAATTCAATACTTTTGTTAAAATAGGCAATTCCTCGCTCATTATCTTCCTTAAATCCAAATTTTGGCAAAACAAACTCATTTCCCAAATAACATCTTCCTAGAAAGTAGTAAGCATCGCCATTGCCTTCTTCCGCAGCTTCTTCCAACAATTTTTTTGCATGTTCCCCATCTCCATTCCATGGGTCCACCCAAAGCTGTTGTATCGCTTCCTCCACTCGTGAATCAAACATCATTTTTCTCCTTTTTCATTGTTATTAATAGTAACAAACCGTCAAATTTTACCACACTTTTCCAAATTTTTAAATTGTACAAATAGCCCAACCTTTTTCTTAAGAATATACAGAATTACCATTCACAAGTCAGTAAACCATAACTATGCACACATTCTTCTAAAGCTTATCAAACTGTATACAAACGCAAAACTTTTCCTCCTCTATTCTGGCAGAAATCGCTCCATGCATTTGTAATACAAATTCTTTTGCGATGGACAATCCCAAACCACTGGATGTTTTACTTCTTGCCATATCGGCTTTATAAAACTGTGTAAAGACTTGTGTGATGTCGATATTCTCTGGATGGTATACTTTATTTTTTATTTCTATCACAATTTTTTGTTCCATCTCCTGTAACGAAATATCCACCTCTTTTTCCCCATGGTCCAGTCCATTTTTTATAATATTTTGTAATACTCGTCGAATTGCCTGTTCATTTCCTTTCATATAAAGCAGGGTATCTGTAATAGAAATATGTGGTTGGATTTCTTTTTCCATCCATTCATCATAATAGGAAAAAATGGTGTCCTTCACCATTTGATTGATACAACATTTTGACAATTCCAGTTGAAAAGAAGCATTTTTTAATTTTGTAAAGGTAAAAAGTTCCTCCAACATATCTTTCAAACTTTTAATCCTATCTTGAATAATCGTAATATATTTCTTTTGCTCCTCCTCTGTGTCGCTGGTTTCCAATAGTTGAAAATAGCCATCCAAAGAAGTAAGTGGGGTTCGAATATCATGGGATAAACTGGTATAAGTGTTGGCAATCGTCTTTTCCTTTTCCTGATAGTATCTCTCTTTTTTTCTTTGTACCAGCAGATAATCATTCAATGTATCCAATAGCTTCCCAATCCCTCCTATGCGTACATCCCCTGTCAATAGCATGTTGCTATCCTTTTTCATAAGAAACGACAATTGGCGACAGATGTTTTTCATCTGTCGCCGATACGTTCCTATCATCCATGCCTGTAAAGCAGTTACAATACATAGTCCAATTATGATCCATTTCATACATAACATCCTTTCGTCTGTCATAAGCAGAAAACCACTGCTTTTCGGCGATGGTAACTGCTTTATATATCTCTCGTTTTAAAAACATATCCCGTTACTGCCGTTGCCACTCCACCAAATAGTACGGCAATAAGAAGAGAAGCCAAACATTCCTTTCTTGCCGGGTGCATCGAAAGAAGCGCTATTTTTCCCGTTACCGTATGTGTTATCGTCTGAAAATCTTTGATTCCCATCTTTGCAAACAGCTTATCTAACAATCCATACAAAATAGCTGCAAAATTCATCGTTAAACAAATGGAAATTGCCATACTAAATGTATTATTTCGCAGAACAATCGCAATTCCCATACAAATGAGTAAAAACGCATAATGTAAGACAAACTGTACCGTCAGATAGGTAAACATAGGTTCTACCTTTCCCCACCTCAAGTATCCAAAAAAGCCATATACAGCTATTGTTTGTACTAACATGTAATAGAGAAAGCTTAGAAACGTATAGATTCCCAATGCTACCGCCTTTGAAAATACCATATATTCTCTTCTCGGAATCATTCCACTAATATTTTTGATATAACCACTTGTCAAGTCTGCGGTCGCATAAATAACCGCAAAAATAACTAAAAATAATGCAACAAATTTGGCTTGTATATTGGAATACATTTCATCAAATACCGTAAGTTTTTCCCCTGGCTTTGTTGGCAGCTCAACATTCATTCCTACATTAATCTGTTCACTTGCTTCTGTTTCCCCTGTTACTTCCTGTGTGGTTTCCTGTTGTGGTTCTTGCAGTGCCTCATAGTCTAACTTCGTCATAAACGTGGAAAAAACAATCATTGCCCCCAATATAATCCAAATAATATACAAACTTTTTGTATGAAACATCCGATATACATCCATTTTTATAAGATTACGCATTCTGTTCCCCTCCTGTTAAATTCAAAAAGTAGTTTTCTAGCTCTTCGCTTTTCATGGAAATTCCTTTTACCAGACAGCCTGCTTTCGCAAGTTCCATATTCATGATTGCGCTGTCATTTAATCGTTCAAACACATGAATATGCTCTTTGTCTACCACCTGATAATTTTTTATTTTCATTCCATCTAAAACAGGAAGTGCCTGCTCCGGGTGTTCCATCGTTATTTCAATTCGTTCCCGACAACGTTGCAATAGTTCTTCTCTTGTAAGCTCCTGTACCAGAACTCCATTATGAATAATGCCGTAATCTGTTGCGATTTTAGACAATTCTTCCAAAATATGACTGGATATCAGTATCGTCATGTTATGTTCCTCATTCAGTTTTTGAATCATATCACGCATCTCTGCAATTCCCTGTGGGTCCAATCCATTGATAGGTTCATCTAAAATCAATAAATCCGGTTCTCCTACCAATGCCAACCCAATACCAAGTCGCTGTTTCATTCCCAAAGAAAACTGTTTTGTCTTTTTGTTTCCAGTCTGTTCTAATCCTACCAGCTCTAAGATATTTTGTATGTACGATTCTTTTACAATTCCAAATAGTTTACATTTTAATTTGATATTTTCATAGGCACTCATATTTCCATATAACCCCGGTGCCTCAATTAAACATCCCACTCTGGATCGAACCTTTTTCAAATCTTTTCCCGTATATCCAAACAGTGTAATTTCCCCACTACTGGGCTTAGAAAGACCACTTATCATTTTGAGACAGGTTGTTTTTCCAGCTCCATTTCTTCCAATAAATCCATAAATAGAACCTTTCTTTATATGTAGATTTACTTGGTCTACCGCTCTATGCCGTCCAAATTGCTTTGTCAAATTGGTCGTTTGCAACAATATTTCCTGCATTCTTCTTTTCCTCTCCTTCTGCTGTTTTTTTGCTTTACCTGTATTTTAAATTCAAATTCCTAATATAACGCAAATAAAAAGTAAAAAAAGAGTAAAGATCACGCTTTTGCACGATACCCAATTCCCCAGACGGTTTCAATGTATTCTTCTTCGGTGACGGTACGGATTTTTTTTCGTATGTTGCTGATATGTACATCTAATGTTTTTGTCTCCCCGATATACGGTTCCTCCCAAGCATACTCAAAAATTGCCTCTTTACTAAATACCTGTTTGGGATTTCCCATTAATAATTCCAAAATAGCAAATTCCTGTTTTGTTATTTTCGAAAGTGTAACGTCCCCTATCGCAATCGAAAAATCACTTTTATCCAGCAACATTTTTTTATGTTTTATCTGTTGTTTTGCTATATCTACCGTTCCATTTTGCTTTTGTGCATGACGAAGCTGGATTTGCACTCTGGCAATCACCTCTTTCATATCAAAGGGTTTTGTAATATAATCATCTGCCCCTCCAGTAAGCATACTTAATTTATTGTCTAAACTGTCCTTAGCCGTTAATACAATGACAGGTATTTCCCCCACCTTTCGTATTTCTTCCAGCACTTCTTCTCCAGACACCCCTGGTAACATTAAATCTAATAATACAAGGGAAAACTCTCCCTTTTTTAACTCTAACATAAGCTTTGCCTCTGTTCCAGAAAAGACCTGTGTGCTAGCATAACCTTCTTTTTTTAGCGCGGTAGCAAGGATATTGTTAATATCGGTATCATCTTCTACTATTAATATTTTTGTATCTGTGTTCATCTTTTCACTCCACTTTCAATCCGTCATTACACCTTATTATACAAAATATTTCAACGTAGCACTATCTATATTTTTCTGATACCTCTTTATCCTTCTATTTTTTCTCTTTTGCCATCTCCATTCCGATGATTAACAACAAGCCCTTCACCGTTCCTTTTACTGCAGTAAGTGGAGTCCTAAGATCATGAGATATTCCTGCAATCATATCTGTTCTCGCCTTTTCATATTTTCGATTTTTTTCCTGCTCCTGCAAGATAGACTCTCGCATCCCATTAAAAGTATCGCACACTCTCCTATGACTTTCCTTCTAACTACTACATATTTTTCCATAGGGTATTTTTTACCAACCTCTAGTTTAGCATTTTATTTTGGTTCTTCCGCAACATTCCGTATAAAATAATAGAATACTAGTAGTTAAAGTGTTATACTATTTACATGGAATTCTACAAAACAAGGAGATTTTTTACATGGCAGAATACTCAAATAAATCATTAACT